>Ga0136643_10000402_pt1 | contig 48161 bp, 55 predicted proteins | sample TergutLab28metaG_FD_96883 | JGI IMG/M metagenome (GOLD analysis project Ga0136643, IMG submission 96883) | Labiotermes labralis P1 segment gut microbial communities from Petit-Saut dam, French Guiana - Lab288 P1 (version 3) (version 3) | ecosystem: Host-associated > Arthropoda: Insects >... | reverse complement strand
CCCGTGTGTAATTCTCGCGAGTTCCCGGCTTGTCAACAGAGGCACAGTCAACAGCAAACACCTCGCCGCGAGAATTCCTTGCTCTAAACCCGGGCTTGCATAGCGGATGGGGAGGTTTGCGGGGTGGCCACGCTTTAAATTTCTGATCAGAAATCAACGATCGGTTACACCAATTGTGCTTCTGTTCCCTCAAAAAGAAGGGCCGAGTGCGGAAGGAGCGTACAGCAATGTACATGTATATATTCTTAGCCAGTGCGGTGACGGCTATGGCGGTGGAGAACCCTGTGTTTGCGCGGGCGCTTGGTATGTCGCGGGAGAGCCTATTTATAGGCCAGGCGCGCTCGGGCATACTATTGGGGGGCATGCTGACCTGGATGGCGCTGTTTAGCTCGCTGTTTGTGGCGTTTACAAACTACCTGCTGTTTGGAGCGCCTTGGAGCGCGCTGATGTTGCGGCCGGTGTTTTATCTGGCGGGGGTGGCGCTCGCTTATGCTGTTACGGTAAAAGTGTTGCTGGTAAAGTTGAAATTTGGCGAATATAATGGTAAACTGATAGAGATAGCGCCGCTGGCAACATTTAACACCGCGCTGTTTGGGGCGTTTTTTATTTCGGCCTCGCAGGGCTTTGGGGCGGCACAGACAATTGGATACGCGCTGGGCAGCGGAGTTGGGTACACCGCGGCGGTGATGGTGCTTTATTATGCGCGAAAGCGGCTCTCGCTCAGCCCAGTGCCGAGGTCGTTTAGGGGGCTGCCTGTGCTGCTGGTATACATGGGTCTGATATCCCTAGCGCTGTACGGTCTGATTGGTCGGATTTTGCCGACATAACGGTGAAAATATGGAAGACCGCGGAACGCCGGGGTCGGCGGTCCCTACAAAGTGCGTATGAAATGATTCGTCTCGCTTCTATTCATGATTTGTATACTATCAACTGTCAACTGAGTTTGGGGTGATGACATATGTCAAGGCCGCATAAGATAAGGCGCTCGGTTGGGCTGCGGGGCCGCAGATACAAGGCGCGGCCGCACCCGTTGTTTGTGCTGTTTGTAATAGTGGCCCTTGGCGGGCTGATCTACCTGGGGACGCTGATTTACCCGCCGGTGCACAGCGCGATTATGAACTGGGAGGCAGGGCGCGGTGTGGTGCAGCAGCCGCAGCTTCCCGGTGGCGGAGGTGCCGGTGAGCCGGAAGCCCCCGTGACAGAGCAGCAGGTTGTGACCACTTCTCCGGCGGCGAGGGTTGGGAACTTGCGTGCAGTTTATGCGCCCCCTGCCCTGCTCGCGGACAGGGCAGCTTTTAGCGCGTTTATCTCGGGGCTGACAGACGCGGGGCTAAACGCGGTGATGGTGGATATAAAAAACGCGGACGGCCAGGTGCTGTTCGCTTCGGATAATCGGAACGCAAACGACTGGGAGGCTGTTGTACCCGGTGCCTTTGACTTGGGCGAGCTCAGCGAGCAGCTGGCCGGCGAGGGGCTCTCGCTGGTAGTGCGGATGAGCGCCTTTAGGGATGAGATTGCCGCGAGGGGCAATAACGACTACTATGTGATGTTTGAGGGCACCGAGATGCGGTGGCTGGACAACTTGCCGGGAGTGGGGCGTCCTTGGCTTAACCCACACAGTGAGGGCGCTCGGGCCTACCTGACCGAGCTGGCGCTCGAGGCTGTTGGGCTGGGCGCGGTGATGGTGGTACTGGATGACGTTCAGTTCCCGCCGAATTCGCTGGTGCAGGCGGACTTTGGCGACACCGGCGGCCTTGGCCGAAATGCCCGTCTTGCCGCGTTCGCCGAGGAGTTTACCGGTGCGCTCGCGGCTGTGGGAGCCCGCGGGGCGATATATATGCCGGCCATCAACCTGGCGTCGGATGAGCCCAATGTTACGTTTTTTGGCGGCTCGCCGGCGGAGATACTCAGCGAGTACACCGTGCTGGGGGCGTTGCCGTTCCAGTTCCCGTTTGGGTTTGAGAGCGAAAGTCTGCAGCTGCCAAATCCCACCGAAGACCTAAGCGCCACCCTAACCCAGGTAATTAGAGCAGTGGGCGGCCAGGTACTCGGCAGCACCATAGTGCTGATTCAGGGCGGTAGCCTGCCGGGCGGGGTGCAGTACACCGACGCGCAGATTCGTGGGCAGGTGGAGACACTGGCGGGTCTGGGTATTAATGAGTTTATATTTTACGCGACTTATGTGGGGCATTATCAGGTTGGTGGGTGATGGGTTGTCGTTTCCGAGGCGCGTAGGGGTTGCCGTGTATGGGGCGATGCACACATAGACTCGGTAATTTACACATGATCGTTGTAGGGGCGGAGTTTTCCCGCCCGGAATTCCACGGGCACCTTTTGTGTAGGGCGCGGCGACCCTGACGCGCCGCTTGGTTAAGGACTTTAGGTCAAGGTCTTAATCTTAAATCAGCCTGCGGGCTGAGCATAATGTACCGCTCCTGCCGCGGAGGCACTTACTTTTCTTTGTTTCGCCAAAGAAAAAGTAAGCAAAAGAAAGGCGACTGGGGGAGGACCAGGTCTGCTCCAAGTTCAGTCGCAAACAACTCCCAACTGCCACGCCAAAGGCATGTGGCAGTGGCAAAGACCGCCTCATCTCCCCACTATACGGACAGGTTAGCAAAAACCGGAGCGTTTGCGAGCATGTAATTTCTTGCGAGCTCCCGGCTTGTAAACAGAGGCGTAGCCAGCAATGAACACCTCACCGTGGGAATTCCTTACTTTAAACCCGGGCTCGCATAGCGGCTGCGGAAGTTTGTGGGCGGCCAACGGCCTAATTCGACCTGACGGTTGGGCTTTGGTCGGATTAGCTACTTTGTGGGATTGCGGGATTGTAATTTTGGAAGGGGCACTTGCGGCGTGAAGCGGATATTTTTGGTTGTGTTGGACAGTTTGGGGATTGGCGCGCTGCCGGACGCGGCTGATTATGGCGATGCGGGCGCGGATACTTTGGGTGCGCTTGGCGGTAGCGAGCGGTTAGATATTCCGGTTTTGCGCAGGCTGGGGCTGTACAATATCGACGGGGTGAGCCTGAGGCCGTCGGTTGATTTGCCGGAGGGCAGCTTTGCGCGGCTGGGGCAGATGAGCCCGGGAAAAGACACGACTATTGGGCACTGGGAGATGGCTGGGTTAATTGCGCCCAGGGCGCTGCCGACCTACCCGCAAGGGTTTCCGGCAGAGGTGGTAGAGGCGCTGGAAACGGCGTGGGGGCGTGGGATTATCTGCAACCTACCGTATTCCGGCACGCGGGTGATAGATGAGTACGGGCCACGGCAGCTGGAGACCGGCGAGGCGATTGTCTACACCTCGGCGGACAGTGTGCTGCAGGTTGCGGCGCATGAGGATGTTATCCTGCTACCGCAGCTATACGAGTACTGTGAGGCCGCGCGTGAGATAATGCGGGGAGAGCACGGCGTGGGGCGGGTTATTGCGAGGCCGTTTGTCGGTGAGCCGGGTGCGTTTGTGCGCACGGCAGGGCGGAAAGATTATTCACTGGAGCCGCCGGGGGTCACGCTATTGGATCTGACGCGTGAGGCCGGGATGGACGTTATTGGAGTTGGGAAGATTTACGATATATTTGCGGGGCGCGGACTGAGTGAGAGCTTTCCGGCTAAAGGCAACGGGGAGGTTATGGCCGAGCTTGACAGGCTGGTGAACCGAAGTTTTCGCGGGCTTTGCTTTGCAAACTTGGTGGACTTTGACATGCTTTACGGCCACCGGAACGATGTGGACGGGTACGCAGTGGCGCTCAGCGAGTTTGACACTTGGCTGGCCGGTTTTTTGCCCAAGTTGGGCGAAGAAGATCTTTTGATAATCACAGCGGATCACGGGTGCGACCCGTCGTTCCCGGGGACAGACCACACCAGGGAGTATGTTCCGCTGCTAATATGGGGGCCTAAGCTGAAGGGTAGGAGAAACCTTGGTACCCGGGAGACCTTTGCCGATGTGGCCGGCAATGTGCAGGCGGCGCTGGGGCTGCCGGTGACCTTGGGTACGATGTGGCGGCAGCGCGATTTGTAGGGGAAGTATAGCGCGTTCCTGGTTGCTGCTATTGTGCTATTGCTTGAATTTGTAGACATCGTGTGTATAAGGGGGCAAAGCCGTGGGGCTGAAAGTTAGCTTGCCGGGCTGGCGGGTGATAGTAGGGTGTGTTTTTGCGCCGGCGCTGCTGGTTGTTTCCGTGGTGGGGGCAATAGACCCGCAGGCAAACCCCGCCGGTTTTGTGCTCTTGCAGCTGGGGCTTTTTCTGCCGATACTGGCTGCGGGGAGTGAGCGGTTGCTTATAGGTCTGCGGGCCTCCGGACTTGACAGGTTGCTCTGCCTTAGTGTGCTGGCGGCGATGATTTACAGCGCGGTCAGCCTTTACTGGGTGGTGGCTGGGGACGCTTCCGCTGCCGGACAGGTTTACTTGGGGGTGGCGGGTCTTACCTTGGTACTCTACCTGCTGGGGAGGCACTTTGAAGAGCGTGGGGCCCGGCGAGCCGAAGAGCAGGCCGGGCGGCTATATGGGCAGTACATAAAGACCAAAAGTTTGGATGCGGGCGAGCGCGTGGTTGTAGGGCCGGGCGAGCGAGTGCCAGCGGACGGAGTTATCCTGGCCGGGGAGAGCGCCCTGGATGAGCGGCTGGTCACAGGCGTTGGAATGCCGGTGGACAAACGTGTCGGGGACACGGTTTTTGTCGGTTCCATTAACAAAACCGGGGAGCTGACCATAGAGGTGAAGCCGGCCGGTATAGGGGCCGTCCTTGATTGCGCTGCGGTGCCTGCAAATAAAATATCCCGTCAGTCTGACCGGCTGGGGGGAAAGTTCGTGGTGGTGTTCGCGGCGCTGGCCGTGGTTGCCGGATTGGCATATCTGATAGCCGGCCAAGGGGACGCTTATCACGCGCTGAGTGTGGCGCTTGGGGTGCTGGTGGCGGTTTGCCCCGCTGCGATAGGGGTTGCCGGGCCGATAGCTGCCATGGCCGGGGCCGGCAAGAGTGCCGAGCAGGGCGTAGTAGTTAAGGATCCGGGTGAGCTGGAGCTTGCACACCGGGTGGACGTTGTGATTTTGGACAAGACGGGGACGATAACCGCCGGTAAGCCGGCGCTGAGCGATATTTTGCCCGACAAGGGTGTGGAGAAATCACGGTTGCTGCTGCTAGCGGCTTCGGCGGCGGAGGTGAGCGACCACCCTGTTATGCGGGCGATAGTTGATCGAGCCCGGGAAGAGCGTTTGGTTCCCGAAACCGCGGAGCGATACCAGGTACTGCCGGGCAGAGGGCTGCGGGTAAACATTGGGGACAGGATTTACCATCTGGGCGACACCGAGATGATTGCCCAGTGCAAGATTCAGATTCAGAACTTGCTGAGCTTTGAGGCGTATCGGCTGAAGGCTGAGGGCAAGACTCCGCTGTACCTGGCAGAGAACGGGCGGTTGCTGGGGATTCTGGCGATGGCTGACCTGCCCAAGAACAGCAGCGCACCGGCGATAAAGGAACTTATCGTGCGGGGCCTGGATATTGTTATGGTGACCGGAGACGCGCGGTGGCCGGCAGGAAAGGTTGCCGGGGCTGTGGGGATAACCCAGTTGGTTGCGCGTGCGGGGCCGCAGGAGAAAGTCAGCCAGGTGCGCCGGTTCCAGGAGATGGGCAAACGGGTTTGTATGGTTGGTGACGGTATAAGTGACGCCGAGGCCCTGGCCGCTGCTGACGTTGGAGTCGCGATTGGCCGGGAGGCGGCCGGTGAAGCCAGGCAGGCGGCAAATATCATCGTTGATGGGGACGACCTTGGCGCGTTGCCATGCACCCTGAGAAACAGCAGGGCGACCGACCGCGCTACCCGGCAGAACATGTTTATCTCGTTTGGGTACGCCTTGCTCTGTGTGGCGGTGGCCGCAGGGGCGCTTTATCCGGTGAGTGAGGGGTTTTTGAGCCCGGGAGTGGTGCTGGCGGCTGTATGTTTGGCGGCTGGGTCGGTGATGGTGAATGCGGTTAGGTTGGCGGTTGGGAGTTGATGAAAGTATTTGTTTGCAATACAATAGAGGTATAAGCAAATGCCTTTGTATAGGAGTGTTGTTATGGCAAACACTGCATTGATACAGGTGCGTATTGACGAAGACATTAAACGCAAGACTGATGCCATATTTGCCGACCTTGGGCTTGATACGCCAACGGCGATTAGGATTTTCCTTAACCAGTCTATCAGGCGGGAGGGGATGCCACTTGAGGTTGCTAAGCCGCAGCCGAACGCCGAGACCCTCGCGGCCATGCTTGAGGGGATAGAGCGCTTCCCGAAGCGCTACAAGAACTTTAGTGAAATTTTAAGTGAGATAGATGAGGAGCTTGCAGCGGAGGAATTTAAGGTTTAGGCGGGAGCTGAAAACCGCGCGCAAACGAGGCTATGATATGGATAAGCTGGAAGAGGTAGTGGAACTGTTATCTAAGGGAGTTACTCTCCCGTTAAAGAACAAAGATCATCCGCTGACGGGTGATTAAGCCGGATATCGGGAATGTCACGTCACCCCAGATTGGTTGTTGATTTACCGCGTTGAAAAAGATGTACTGGTGTTGTATATGTTCAGAACCGGAACGCATTCGGATTTATTTTAAATTTAAGAGGGCGATGTGCATCTGACGCACATCGCCCTTTTAAATTTGCCATAAGTGTGTATAAATTAATGGATTGGGCGAGCGGGGCGTTCAGCGCTTGCTTACACAAGCAGTGTCCGGCCGCTCATCTGTGGTGGCGGGGTATGCCCCATTATATCCAGCAAAGTTGGCGCGAGGTCGCAGAGGCGGCCCTGCATGGGGGCGATTAGCTTCCTCTCCCCTACCCCAACGGCGATGACCGGTACCGGGTTTGTGGTGTGGGCGGTAAAAGGTGAGCTGTCCGGCTCGAGCATTTGGTCGGCGTTGCCGTGGTCGGAGGTGACAAGGGCGGCCCCACCGAGCTGCAGCACCTTGTCAATAACGCGGCCAAGGCAGGTGTCGACAGTTTCGACAGCGGCCCTGGCGGCCTCGAAGACGCCGGTGTGGCCGACCATGTCGCAGTTGGCGTAGTTGAGGACAACAAGGTCGTATCCCCCGGTATCAAGCCGTTCTAGCAGGGCGTCGGTGACGGCAACCGCGCTCATCTCGGGGAGCAGGTCGTAGGTTGCAACTTTGGGGGACGGGATAAGGACGCGGTCTTCGCCGGGGTAAGGCTGCTCGGTGCCGCCATTAAAAAAGAAGGTGACGTGGGCATACTTTTCGGTCTCGGCGATCCGCAGTTGGGTGAGGCCTAGGCTGCCGACGTACTCGCCAAGAGTGCCATCCAGGCTTTGGGGGGCGAAGGCCACGCTGACGCCTGGCATGGCGGCGTCGTACTGGGTCATGCAGACATAGGTAAGCTGTGGGAAGCCACGGCGAGGGAAGCCGGTAAAGTCGGGGTCGGTGAGAGAGCGGGTAATCTCGCGGGCGCGGTCGGGGCGGAAGTTGAAGAAGATGACGCTGTCACTGTCTGAGATGCTCGCGTCCCGGGCACAGACGGTGGGCAGGACAAACTCGTCTGTTATGCCGGCGTCGTAGCTTGCTTGCATGACGCCTTCTGGGGCTAGGGCAAGCTCACCCTCGCCCCAGACCATGGCGGCGTAGGCTTTCTCGACGCGCTCCCAGCGGTTGTCGCGGTCCATAGCGTAGTACCGCCCGGTGATGGTAGCTATCTGCCCCACGCCGATTTCGGTGATTTTAGATTGCAGCTGCTCGATGAAGCCTTTGCCCGAAGTTGGCGGAACGTCGCGGCCATCCATTAGGGCGTGGACAAAGACGCGGGTCAGTCCGTGGGTTTTGGCAAGGCGAAGCAGCGCGTACAGGTGTGTGTTGTGAGAGTGCACACCGCCGTCGGAGAGCAGGCCGATGAGATGGAGGGCTGTCCCCTTCTGCTTAGCTGCGAGGACGGCCTTAAGCAGCGCGGGATTCTCGAAGAAGTCACCGTCGGAGATGGATTTGGTTATCCGGGTGAGCTCTTGGTAGACCACCCGCCCGGCGCCTATGTTGGTGTGGCCGACCTCAGAGTTGCCCATCTGGCCTTCGGGAAGGCCGACGTCCATACCGGACGCGCCAATTAGGGTGTGTGGATAGGTGGCCAGCAGGTGGTCGATTGTGGGGGTGTGAGCGGCTGAGATGGCGTTGCCGGGGCCGGGTGTGGCGGTGCCAAAGCCGTCTAGGATTATGAGGAGTGTGGGGGATTTCATTTGTCTGCCTCCAATTTTACTTGTCACGATAATGAGAGCCGCACTGCAATAGCTCTAGCCGGCTCTCAATAATGCGATATACAAAGACGATTGCTGTCATCGATGCGCCTGCTCCACCAGCCTGAAAGGCCATGTTTGAGCGGCTCTGGTTTTCCAATGCCGTTGTAGGGGCTGCGCTCGATGTCTTTAAGCAGCAGGTTGATGCGCCTTAGGTTTTTTTTATCCTGCGTTTGCCAGTGGAGATAGTCATCCCAGGCGTCATCGTGCCATGCCTTAATCATTTTCCGCCTCGACAGTTTCACGGATAGTCCACTTGCCGGCGTCTATGTCTTTTGCAGCCCGAATTAGCCGCTCCATGTTTGCGTCGCTGTAAAAAGGGTCGGCGGCGAGCTCAAATGGTATTCGCTGTTGCCTGACAGCGGCTTTTGCGAATACTGTGAAGGCGGTGGTCATGTTCATGCCCAAGTTGTCAAAAAGTGATTCTGCCTGCTTTTTAAGGTCTTCATCCATACGGATAGTGATACTGGTTGTTGGCATAACATCAACTCCCTTGTATTTACATTATAGGCAAATTTGCTTACGGTGTCAATACAAAAGCGATGAGTAGATATTATTATCTACAGGGATGCGGCCTTGACGATTGCCGCGAAGTCGGCGGCTTTTAGGGAGGCTCCGCCGATTAGGCCGCCGTCGATGTCGGGCATGGCGAGCAGCTCGGCGGCGTTGCCGGCGTTCATTGAGCCGCCGTATTGGATAGTGAGGGTATCAGCAGTGGTTTGGCTGTACAGGCCGGCTACCACGCTGCGGATAAATCCGCAGGCCTCCCCTGCTTGCTGGGCGGTGGCGGTTTTGCCGGTGCCGATAGCCCAGACCGGCTCGTAGGCTATAATAATGCGCTTTAGCTCGTGCTCGCTGACGCCTGCAAGGGCAACTTTGGTTTGCAGTGCGCAGATCTCTTCGGTTATGTTTTGCTCGCGCTGGTCGAGAGTTTCGCCCACGCAGAGAATAGCTGTGAGGCCGGCATCCAGGGCGGCGCGCAGACGAGTGTTTACAGTTTGGTCGGTCTCGCCGAAATACTGACGGCGCTCGGAGTGGCCGATGATAACGTGGCCGATGCCGAGTTCGGCCAGCATGGGGGCGCTGATTTCCCCGGTGAATGCGCCGCTGGCTGCCCAGTGGCAGTTTTGCGCGCCGATTTTAAGGTTTGAGCCGCCGGTGGCCGCGAGGGCCGACTCCAGGGCGGTGAAGGGAACGCAGGCGATGACGTCGCAGCCGGCGCCCGATACCAGTGACAGCAGCTCACCGATGAGGGTGGTGGCGGCCGGGCGGGTGTTGTTCATCTTCCAGTTGCCGGCGATTACGGCGCGGCGCAGGGATTTGTTCATGGTTGTGTCTCCTTTTTATTAGGGTGGGGTGGGGCTGTAGGCCTAAGCTCAAGACTTTGGGGGTGTTGTGCCTCTGAACGTCCTTCCTCTCCCCACGAACCTGCCGTTGTAGGGGCGGGGTAATCCTCCCGCCCGTGGGCTTTCGCAAAACCCTGCTCTGTAGGGGTAGCCATTGGCCGTCCGGGGTTTCTAAGGTCAAGTTCCAGGTCAAGGCCTTTAAGTTCAAGACCAAATTTAAATTTCGCCTTCGGGCGAGACAAGAAAAGTAAGTGCCTCCGCGACATGAGCGGTACAATAATCCCAGCCCGAAGGCGAATTAAAATTCAGCCCTTGACCTTTAGGCCTATCTCATCAATACTCAGCGAGGTGCGCGGGCGGGAGAATCCCGCCCCTACAGCGTTAGATCAGTGGGGAAAGGCGGGGCCGCACAGGGGTGCGGCCCCTACAATGGTTGCGTGTGGAATTGGCCGGTGTGTCGGTGATGAGCTGCCCCATGAGGATTATTTGTCTTGCAGGGCGGCGATGCCGGGCAGCTCGATACCTTCGAGGAACTCGAGGGAGGCTCCGCCGCCGGTGGAGATGTGGGTCATTTTGTCGGCAAGTCCCATCTTGGTTACGGCCGAGACGCTGTCACCACCGCCGATGATAGTAACTGCGCCACTGGCGGCCACAGCGCTGGCCATGGCTTTGGTGCCGCTGGCAAAGCGCTCGAACTCAAAGACACCCATAGGGCCGTTCCAGATGATTGTACCTGCGCCGGCAACGGCCCCAGCGAACAGTTTTTCGCTTTCGGGGCCGATGTCCATGCCCTGCCATCCGTCGGGGATTTGACCGGCAGGGACGATTTTGGAGGCGGCATCCGGGCTGAAGGCATCGGAGATGACACCGTCTACAGGCAGAAGCAGGTTGACTTTTTTTGCGGCGGCTTTGGCCAGGATATCCTTGGCGAGGTCGGCTTTGTCGGCCTCGAACGGCGAGTTGCCGATGGTGCCGCCCTGAACTTTGGAGAAGGTGTAGGACATGCCGCCGCCGATTATCAAGGTGTCGACTTTGTCGAGCAGGTTGAGGATAACGCCGATTTTATCGCTGACTTTGAGGCCGCCCAGAATGGCCACAAAGGGACGCTTCGGATTTTCGAGGGCCTGGCCCATAACGGTTATTTCCTTTTCGATCAGGTAGCCGCAGACGGCCGGGAGGTGAGCGGCCACACCCTGGGTAGATGCGTGGGCACGATGGGCAGCACCGAAGGCATCGTTTACGTAAACGTCAGCCAGGGCGGCAAGCTGCCTGGCAAAGGCGGGGTCGTTGTCGGTCTCTTCTTTGTGGAAGCGGACGTTCTCAAGCAGCATGGCGTTGCCGTCCTGGAGGGCGGTGGACTTTGCCTGTGCGTCCGGGCCAACCACGTCGGTGGCTAGGGGTACGGGATTACCAAGCAGCTCGGTGAGGCGGGCGGCCACCGGGGCCAGAGAGAACTCGGGGTTAGGCTGGCCTTTGGGGCGGCCCATGTGGGAACATAGGATTACCCGCGCGCCACGGCTGAGCAGAGCCTCGATTGTGGGCAGGGCCGCGCGGATGCGCTTGTCGTTGGTGATTTTGCCCTCCTGCATGGGGACGTTGAAGTCGCACCGGACAAGGACGCGCTTGCCGGTTAGATCAATGGCGTCGATAGTCTTCTTGTTGTAGGATGTCATGGTGGGTTATCTCCTTTGTGTGGTAGTAGATGCTATGACCCTTAGGTATTAAGGGCTCTTTGACTCTTTTTTTTAACTACTGTGCCTACCGGTTTAGTCGCAATAGTCGCAAAGATTGCGTAAGGAAAAAAGAAGCGAAAAACCTTTTTGATTGGGTGTATTTAGTTACGGCCCGGCATCAATACGTGGAGACTCTGGGTAAAGCCAGGGTCTCTATTCTACGTGTTAACAGAATTAGGTGAAGTTAGACTTTAGAGGATGCACGCGGGGTGCTTGTCTTATGCGAGGCCCTCGAATCCTTGTTGGCGGAGGGCTTCGTAGGTGGCGGCGGCAACCGAGCTGGCCAGGTTGATACATCTGGCATCGGGAACCATGGGCAGGCGGGCGTGGCTGTGGGGGTGGTCGGCCAGCAGCTCAAGGGAGAGGCCGGCGTCTTCCCTGCCGAAGATGAGGTAGGTGCCGTGCGGGTAGCTTTGGGAGGTGTACAGGGTGTTTACCCGGCTGCTGAAAAGAACATATGGGCCGGGTGTGGCCTCGAAGAAAGCCTGGGTGCTTGCGTGGTAAGTGATGTCCAGTAGGTGCCAGTAGTCGAGCCCGGCGCGTTTGAGTTTTTTGTCATCGACCTCGAAGCCCATTGGGCGGACAAGGTGGAGGGCCGCGCCGACAGCCGCGCAAGTGCGGGCTATGTTGCCGGTGTTTTGGGGTATCTGCGGCTCGATAAGGACGATGTTTAGGCTTGGGATTTGGTTTTGCAAAGGTGGGTCTCTCCCCTATCTTTTGTCTGGAAAGGTAATTTTTTGCGGACGTTAAAAGAATAACATGCCGGGTGGGGTGGTGTCAAATGGGAGTTGGCTTGGGGGGATGCCCATATCATTCTTTGGAATCTTACTGCAGCGTAGGCGTTGTAGGGGCCGCGTCCCTGCGCGGCCCGCTTCCACTATTGGTGCTGAAGTTCCAGGGGCTCAGGTCAAGGTCAAATTTTAACTCAGCCTTCGGGCTTGGGATATTGGTACCGCTGATGCCGCGGAGGCACTTACTTTTTGCCTTGCCAAAAAGTAAGCAAAAAGCAACTTAAGGGGGCGCGGGGGGCTTCCCCCCGTGGCGCCCCCTTAAGAATCCCCCTCAACCCCCCCGCATAACATCTGGCCTCGCTGGTCGAATTTTTGCCCGGGTAGCCTCTTCGTATTTGTTATGCACTGTCAATACCGGGCAAAACCATTTGCTCATGCGGTCACTCAGCGCCCGGCAATCACGGAGCAGGCCTTGAGCCGGCAGCTCGAGTTTAGGCCAGTTGGGCCGACATCGAACTTACCCAGCCGCTATGCGAGCCCGGGTTTAGAGTAAGGAATTCTCGCGGTGAGGTGTTCGCCGCTGACTGCGCCGTTACTGACGAACACGTTGGCTGCGGAGCTGTATCATCCATAGAACCCAACTACCGCCCACACCAACCTGCCCTTGACCTACCAGTGGGGGTCTGGGGGAGTTGTCTGCGAAGCACGTCCTTTGTGCGTAGTCAGACCCGGTCCTCCCCCAGTCGCCTTCTTTTGCTTACTTCTTCTTGGCGAGACAAGAAAAGTAAGTGCCCCCGCGGCATGAGCGGTACACTATATCTCGCCCGAAGGCGAATTAAAATCAAGTCCTTGACCCTGACCCTGATGGTTGTGGATGGAACCCCGCCCCTACAGCGTTAGGTTTGTGGGGATTGGCGGAACGCCCGGGTGTGCGTCCCCTACAACGACAGGTTCGCGGAAATCCACGGACGGCCAATGGCCGCCCCTACAACGATGGGTTCGTGAGGAGAGGCGGGCCGCACAGGGGCACGACCCCTACAGCGAACAAGTCTGCGGTAAACCGCGGGCGATTGAAAATCGTCCCTACAAAAGTGTGTGTGGGATTAGACAGGTCGCCCGGGGCACATCCCCTACAAAAACCTGCTTTAATATCTGTGTGTTATAGTCAAAAACCACGGAAGAGAGTGACGAAAATGACGAAAGTGACGAAGATGACAGCCTTTATAAGCAGAGGCTGGATTGCATCTTTCGAGCAAGTTCGCTATAATGTAACTGAACCACATAGCAGGCGGCAGATCCGCCCGCGGATAGGAGCTGGTAAAGTCGTGGCTAATCGAGTAGTTATCACGCTGGGCGGTGTGCGTTACCCTTTGCGCACTGTTGAAGACCCGGCTTATGTAGGCGCACTGGCGGAGGAGATAGACGATAAACTTCGCAAGGTCATGGGGGACGGTAACCTCTCACTGAGCGAGGCGCTTGTGGTCATGTGCCTGGAATACTATGACGCAAACAAAAAAGCCGAGCGCGACCTTGACAACATGCGCCTACAAGTGGCCGACTACATGGAGGCCGTCAAGAAATCCGAGGCAGGACTCAGCAAAGCCAAGGAAGAAGTCGCGCGGCTCAAAAAGAAAAAGGACAGCTAAACCGTGGAGATTCTCGCCCCCGCCGGCGGGGAGGAAAGCCTTGTCGCGGCTGTTCGCTGCGGAGCGGACGCCATTTATCTGGGCATGGGCTCACTCAACGCCCGCCGGGCAGCAGGCAATTTTGATGAGAGCGGCCTTGCGAGGGCGCTCGCTTTCTGTCGCGCTCGTGGGGTCAAAGTCTACCTGACCGTAAATACCCTAATCCTTGAGCGGGAATACCCGCTGCTGCTGGATACCCTACGCACCGCTGCCGCCCTTGGTGTGGACGCGCTCATAGTTCAGGACTTGGCCGTGGCCGCCGTCGCGCGGGCAGCCTGTCCCGGCTTGCCTTTGTTCGCCTCAACCCAGATGGCTGTCACCGGCCCGGAGGGGGCCCGTATGCTCGAAGAGCTCGGCTTCACCCGGCTTGTGCTGGCCCGAGAGCTCAGCCTAGAGGGAATCGCCGCCATACGCGCCGCTTGCACCCTCGAGCTGGAAGCCTTTGTTCACGGCGCACTCTGTGTCGGGGTGTCGGGGCAGTGCTACCTGAGCGCCCTGATCGGCGGCCGCAGCGGCAACCGCGGGCTCTGCGCACAGCCCTGCAGGCTGCCGTTTGGTAGGGACGACCACCTCGGTCGTCCGCACTATTATCCCACCACGCCTGCATTTTCGGACGACCGGGGGCGGTCGTCCCTACCCCATGCGCTATCGCTAAAAGACCTCTGCCTTATCGACCGTCTGCCCGAACTTGCAGCTGCCGGCGTGACCGGTCTGAAGATAGAAGGCCGGATGAAGCGCCCCGAGTACGTGGCCGGCGCGGTAACCGCCTGCCGCAATGCTCTTGCCGGGCAGCCTTGGGATATTGCTGAACTGGCCGCGCTCTTCTCGCGCAGCGGCTTTACCCAAGGGTACCTGGACAGCAAGCTGAACAACGATATGCTGGGCACCCGCCGCAAAGAGGACGTGACCGGCGCTGCCCCCGCACTGCTTGGCAAGTACCGCGCCCTCTACGAGAAGGAGCAATCCCGCGTGCCGGTGGACTTCTCTTTTGAGCTGCAACCGGGTAAACCCGCGCTCCTCACCGCCTGTGACCAGAGCAGCAACATGGCCAATGCGATGGGCAACCCGCCAGAGCCGGCTCTCACTGCGCCCACAACCGACGAGAAGGCAGGGGCCGCACTTTCCAAGACCGGCGGAACAATCTTTTACGTCGGGAATATGACCTTTGACATCGCACCCGGGCTTATGTTGCCTGCCTCTCAACTGAACACCCTGCGCCGTGAGGTTTTGGCAAGACTGACCGAGATTCGCGAAACACACCACCCACTGCCATTCTGCGAGAACCAAGCGGTGGAGGCGCTGGAGCCTCCGGCCCGAAATCGACCAACAACCGGCCCGCTTCTCCGCCTGCGCCTGGAGACCGCCGCCCAACTTGAAGGGGTCGATCTCACCGACGTGGAGCTTATATCCCTACCCGTCACCCAGTTGGAAAAGCTGAGTGCCGCTACTATCGATCGCTATGCCAGCCTCCTAGCCGCCGAACTCCCCAAGTACGAGTTCGAGACAGACAAACGCCTACCCGAGCGGCTACTCACCTTAAAACAAGCAGGCGTGGCACGGGCAATCGCCGGTTCTCTTGGTGCACTCCGGCTGGCGAGACAAACAGAGCTTGCGGTGCACGGCGACTACTCACTGAACATCACGAACACCCGCGCACTGGAGCAGTACCGCGCCCTGGGTCTCTCGAGCGCCACACTTTCCTTTGAGCTGACACTAAGCCAGGCGGCAGCGCTTGGCGGCACTCTCCCCCGCGGACTGATTGCCTACGGCTACCTGCCGCTCATGCAGCTGCGGCTCTGCCCCGCGCACTGTGCCGGGGGCTGCAAAGGCGATAGCTGCCCCTTCCCCTCCCTAGTTGATCGCAAGAACAAGCGGTTTCACCTGAGCCGCGCACCCGGCGGTGTCAGCGTTCTGCACAACTGCCTCCCCCTTTGGATGGGGGACAAATCCGCCCAACTAAAAGCAGCCGGACTGGACTTCCTGACCCTCTACTTCACCCGCGAGACACCCGATGAGATGGCCGGCGTCATCCGTCTGTTCAGAGATGGCGGGGTGCCGGCAGAACCCTACACCCGCGGGCTTTACTTCCGGGGAGCCCAATAGCTCAAATACCAGCGCATATGTTGTGGATAGTTTATAAACTATACGATAGCGGGTAGAGTTATGCAAAAAGAGTTGCCGAAAAGAAAAGGCATCAGGCTGAAAGGTTATGATTATTCGCAAGCGGGATATTATTTCATAACGATGTGCGTTAAAGACGGCCACGAGATGCTAGGCAGAGTTGTAGGGGACGCGCCCCCGCGCGTCCCGCGAATCCCCACCTACTCAGAGGACAACCCGCGCGCGAAGTCCCCGCATGTTCAATTATCGGAATACGGCACTTTTATTGATGCGCAAATTCAGAAATCCAGCCAGATATACCCTCATGTGTTGATTGACAAATATATCATCATGCCAAACCATGTTCATCTGATTATCATCATTAAAGACGGGACGCGCAGGGGCGCGTCCCCTACAAAGTCAATCATCCCGCAAGTCATGCAAAGTCTAAAATCAATCACAACAAAGAAGTTCGGATTTAGTATATGGCAGCGCTCCTTCCACGACCACATTATTCACAACGAAGCTGATTATAGGCGCATATGGCAATACATAGACGAAAACCCCGCAAACTGGACGCAAGACTGTTACTACACCCAACAAGCATTATCAACACTCTGAATTTTACAAGGAGCCACACTCATGCAAACCCTAAAAATCAAAAAGCTTTGCCCCTCGGCAACCCTCCCCAGCCGCGCCACCCCTCAAAGCGCCGGAGCCGATCTTCACGCCTGCATCGAAGCACCATTGATCCTGCCCCGTGGTGGCATAGCGATCATCCCGACCGGCATCGCGATGGAGATCGCGCCGGGCCTGGCCGGGTTCGTCTTTGGGCGGAGCGGACTTGGCGTCCGCCACGGAATTTGCCCTGCCAACGCGGTAGGAGTTATCGACTGCGACTACCGCGGGGAAGTTAAGGTCGGGCTTATAAACCACGGCAAGGCTGACTACACTATCCAGCCCGGGGAGCGTATAGCCCAGCTTGTCCTCCTGCCGGTCGCACTGGCCGAGATCGTGGAGGCAGATTCACTTTCCGACACAAGCCGTGGAACCGGCGGGTTCGGGTCTACCGGCAAGGTGTGACCAGCCCGCCGTAGGGGACGCGCCCCTGCGCGTCCCGGCCATTTCCGCCACCCCCATGGGGAACCGCGTCCCGGCCTTTACACGAAACATTGCGATACTTCGCGGTACGCGCAGCGGCGCGTGCCCTACACATAGAAACGAGGTGCAACACATGCTAATCCTTGCCTCCGCCTCCCCTCGCCGCAGGGAGCTGCTCAGCTATATTCGCCCTGACTTTGCGGTAATTGCCACCGACAGCGACGAGACTTTACCCGCCGGCACTCTCCCGGATGAGGGCGTGCGCATTCTCGCTCTGCGCAAGGCACAGGCCGTGGCCTATACTCACCCGGAGGCCACCATCATCGGCGCGGACACCATGGTGGCGCTTGACGGCAAAATTTTCGAAAAGCCATTGGACGCCGCTGACGCCGCTCGAATGCTCCGCGCCCTTTCGGGCCGGGAACACCGGGTCTATACCGGGGTAGCAATACTCGGCCCACGCGGTCAGTCTGTCTTTTCCCAGGAGACTGCCGTGCGCTTTGTCGAGCTAAGCGAAGATGACATTGCCGCCTATGTTGCCACCGGCGAACCGATGGACAAAGCCGGCGCATACGGAATACAAGGGGGCGGCGCACTCTTTGTCAGCAATATTCGCGGGGATTTTTACAACGTTATGGGCCTGCCTGTCTGCCGCCTTGCCAGGGAACTGCGCAAATTTACTTAACAAAAGACCAGCAGCTTTGACTAACCATGGCGCACTTATTAAATTTTTGCGCACAAAATCTCATTCGTTCATATTTTTATGTTGAGGAAAAGCAAAAAAACGGTTATAATGGTAATGTAAGGTATCGAGCCTATAAAAATTGCGCAAGGCATTGAGATAAAGAAAGGGGCAAATCTGTGTTTTCTAAAGACGTAGGCATTGACCTGGGTACCGCCAATACCCTGGTGTTTATGAAGGGCAAAGGCATCATTCTGCGGGAACCTTCTGTGGTGGCGGTAGACGTGCGCACCGACACCGTTAGGTATGTAGGCAAAGAGGCCAAGGAAGTTATAGGGCGTACCCCCGGCTCTATCGTGGCTGTCCGCCCACTAAAAGACGGCGTTATTGCCGACTTTGACATAACTTCGAGTATGCTTCAAATATTTATTAAAAAGGTGGTCAGCAACACCTTCTTTTCCCGACCGCGGATAATTATCTGCATACCCTCCGGGGTTACCGACGTTGAGCGCCGCGCTGTAAAGGAAGCCGCCTTTAAAGCCGGGGCCAAGCAGGTCTCTATCTTAGAGGAGCCAATGGCAGCCGCTATTGGTGCCAACCTGCCCGTTGGGGACGCCACCGGCAGCATGGTCGTGGATATAGGCGGCGGCACAACCGAGGTCGCTGTAATCTCGCTGGGCGGCATAGTTGCCTCCCGCTCGGTTCGTGTGGCTGGAGATGAGCTGGACAATGCCATTATCGGCTACATCAAAAAGAACTACAACCTGCTAATCGGAGAGCGCACCGCCGAAAACATTAAGATAGAAATCGGCTCGGCCTTCCCCTACGAGGGCGAGGCGCCTTACAAGATAAAGGGGCGCAACCTTGTGGACGGTCTGCCCAAGGACATAGACATCACCCCGGAGGAAATCCGTCGCGCACTTGCCGACCCAATCTCCTCAATCATGGACGCTATCCGCACCACACTCGAGCGCACCCCGCCTGAGCTCTCGGCGGATATAATTGACCATGGCATAACCCTGACCGGCGGCGGGGCAATGCTGCGCGGGCTGGACTCCCTTATAACCCAAGAGACCGGTATGCCCGTGCATATAGCCGAAAACCCCCTGGACTGCGTTGCCGAAGGCACCGGCAAAGCCCTCGATAACATCCGCCTGCTGGAAGACATCCGGGCGAACGACGATAAAAGATAACTGACAACATCCCCGGAGGTGCTGCGAGTTGAAGGATTTTCTGGGCAGCCTGCGGTTCAAGATTCTAGTTGGGCTCATGACTGTGCTCTTGGGCTTTATGATCGCGTCTGTTTACACTGGCGGAGCTGCGCCCATGTTTTCCCAGATGGTGAGCATTGTCACAACTCCTGTACAGAGGGTGACATCCAGCGTTTCGGCCGGCGTCTCCGGCTTCTTTGATCAGTTCCTCTCAGCCGGGCAAGTTTACGAAGAAAACCAGCGACTGCGCGAAGAACTCAACGCCATGCGCCGCCAACTGGTTGACTACCAGCAGGCCCGCCACGAGAATACTCAGCTCAGAGCAATCTTAGGGGTCATGGAAGACCGGCAAGACCTTACATTCATCACCGCCGACGTTATAGCCCGCGACCCCGCGGACCGGTTCTATTCGTTTACCATTGACCGCGGCTCAAGGCACGGTATCAGCTGGCTCGACCCGGTCATAACCGCCGACGGCCTGGTCGGCTATGTGATAGAAGTAGGCGTAAACCAGGCCCGGGTAGCCACTATCCTGGATGTGTCGGCCTCGGTGGGAGCCTACAGCAGCACTACCCGGGAGATCGGCATTGTCTCGGGTGCTGTGGAACTTGCCCCTCTGGGCCACAGCGAGCTTCAGTTTCTCCCCCGGGAGAGTCAAATAGGCGTTGGAGACTTGATTCTAACCAGTGGAGGCAGCCTTTTCCCCCGGGACCTCATAATAGGCACCGTGGTTGAAATCGGCCCCAGCCGGCACGGCACCGGCCTGCTCGCTGTTATTGATCTGGCAGCGGAAGTCCAAAATGTGCGCAACGTGTTTGTCATCACCAGCTTTGACGGTCAAGGCATGGATTAAACAAAGTCACACGAGGGTTTGGAGGTGAGCGCCACTGTGAACAAGACAAAGCTCACCCTTGTTGCCAAATACTTTGTCTACGGCATTCTTTTGACCCTGCTCTACGTCTTGCAGACAACGCCGGGACTGTTTGTTGTCTTCGGCACAAAGCCGATGCTTGTGGTACCCGCCGCCATAGCCATAGCAATGCACGAGGGCGAGTTCGCGGGCGGGTGGTACGGCGCTTTTGCTGGCCTACTCTGCGACATCGGCAGCAGTATGCTCTTTGGCTTCAATGGTTTTTTGTTTACTTTTTTTTGTGTGGGAGCCGGGCTTTTGGTAACCCACCTAATGCACTGCAATTTTTGGAACGCGATGCTCTTCACCCTGGTCACGATGATGGCGGTCGGCAGCCTTGAGTTCCTTTTCGGTTACGGCATGTGGGGGCTGGACAGCGTTTGGATGATTTACGTCCACCGCACTCTTCCGCTGATTGCCTACACCACATTTGTTGCTCCCCTACTATTTTGGCTGGTGCGCAAAATACACCGCAAGGTGCAAAGAATGATAACCAACTGACAATCACCCCAAGGGAGGGCCCCTTATGAAACTTTCTCCTCTGCGCTTTAGGCGCTGGTTTTTGGTTTTGCTTTGCGTTGCTGTTTCGGGGGTTTTCATCGCTCGGCTGATGGATATTCAAATCATCAACGCCCATGAATACCGCCGTATGCTGGAGGCACATCACGTCAGCACCCAGACAATCCGGGCGGTGCGCGGGGAGATTGTTGACCGCAACATGCGCCCGATAACCGTAAACCGGATGGGGTACGACGTTATCTTGGACTGGGCCTGGTTGCCGGGTGGCGCTGCCAGAAACGACGTCATACTGCGCCTAATTGAGCTCTGCGAGCGCCTGGGCATCGAATGGATAGACAACCTGCCCATCTCTAAAAGTGAGCCGTATTACATCCTGCCCGAGAGCGGTCCGGCCATGGATCGCCTGCGCAGTTCTTTGAATTTGCAGCCCTACGCCACCGCCGAGGATGCTATGTTTCAGCTGGTGCACCACCGGTTTGGGCTGGAGGAGTTACCCGCACACCGGCAGCGCCAGATTGCGGGAATACGCTACGAAATGGATCAGCGGGCCTTTTCCGTTGTTAACGCTGTTTACACCTTTGCTACCGACGTCCCGCGTGACGCGGCCATACACATAATGGAACACAGCCATATCCTGCCCGGCGTGGATATTATGGAAAGCGCTATCCGCCACCACGTGGACGGCAGAATGGCTCCCCATATAATCGGCCATGTAGGACCTATCTACCGGGAAGAGCTTGAGGCGCTGGTCGGCATGGGCTACGCTATGGACGACATCATAGGCAAGGCCGGGGTTGAGCAGGCCTTCGAGTCAGTGCTGCGTGGGATTAACGGCAGGCGAGAAATCCACCAAGAGCGCGGCAGGGGGGTAATCATGACCCTGGAGAGTGAGCCGCCCATACCCGGTAACACAGTTGTGCTCACCCTTGATATTGACATGCAGAATATTTTGCAAGACGCGCTTCGCGACCAAATCTATCACCTGCAAGCAACCGCACCACCCGGCCAGGGCCGAGAGGCCAACGCCGGAGCCGCCGCAGTGATAGATACGCGCACCGGCGAGATTTTGGCGCTCGCCACATACCCATCCTACGATCTTTCCACCTACCGGCAGGATTTCGCCTACTTGGCGTCCCAAACCACCCTTACGCCCCTGGTAAACCGCGCCCTGCACGGGGAGTACGCCCCGGGCTCGGTCTTTAAGCCTATAGTTGCCCTGGCCGGCATGCGGGCGGGGATAAGCCCTACTACCTCATTCCCCTGTCGCAGAAATTTCCCGGTGGGTACTCACGTCTTCACCTGTTTGGGCTACCACGGGCATATCAGCCTGCATCGCGCAATGGCCGTCTCATGCAACATTTACTTCTACGAAATCGGACGCCGAATTGGCATCGATGCCATTGACCACGTCGCATATATGATGGGCCTGGGTGTCCCCACCGGAATAGAAATACCCGAGCGAATAGGTCAGCGCTCCAACCCCGAATCCAAGCTGCGCATTATGGATGAGCAGTGGTTCGAGGGCGACCTTATCCAAACCTCGATTGGTCAGCTGCTCCACGGCTACACCCCTTTGCAGCTGGCAAACTATACAGCTACTATCGCCAATCGTGGCAGACGAATGGACCTGACCATCGTCCGCGAGGTCAGAGACTACTCGCAACAAAGTGTGGTAGAGGGCTTCGAGTTCGAGCCCCGTGTAGCCTCCGAGATGACCGACATCCCACCTGAAGCCTTTGAAGCGCTGGTGGACAGTATGGTTGCAGCTTCCCGTCCGGGCGGTACCGCAGCCATGGTATTCGGGTGGTACCCGATAGACGTCGCCTCCAAGACCGGCACTCCGGAAACCGCTGGGTTGCCCAACTCGGCCTTTGCGGCCTTTGCTCCTGCCCAGGAACCCGAGATCGCCATCGCAATTATAATTGAGCAGGGCTGGCATGGGTTTACAGGCGCCCCGGTGGCCAGGGCAGTTTTTGACCACCACTTCGGCTTCACTCCACCGCCTGCCCCGCGCTCGTCCGCTGACTCCGAACCAGAATCCTCCAGCACAGATGGCGAGCAGACAGAATCGGCCGCCGGCTAAATCTAGGTGCTGTTTCTGTATGTAATGCATAGAATTCCAGTGGTATTTTGACTTCGGCGTTAGATTTCGCAAGCACACCTGTTCTTTTTGTTAATTTTATGGTAAACTATAGTATTGGTACCGCCATTCAACTTGAGAGGTGACCCAGCGTTTTGAAATGTGTCGTTGTCTGTTCGGGCAAGGGCGGTACGGGAAAGTCTTGTGTTGCAGCATATACAAGTACTGCTTTGGCCGCCGCTGGAAAGAAAGTGCTTCTAGTTGAAACCACCGGGCAATGCCATGCGCTCGAGCTTATTTTGGGCGTAAGGGAAGCGGCCTTTGGTATGCGCGACATCTTTGCTGGTCGCTGTACGGCAGAAAACGCAATCCTTGAAGTAGAGCGCTCACCAGGTCTTTATTTTCTCCCGGTTGGGGACGGCCCACCGCCTAAAGACGAAAAACCAATGCGCGAGCTGCTGCTCTCGCTCGCCGAGCATTATGACTTCATCTTAATCGATGCGGAAGACTTGACTTACTTGCCGATTGAGTTGTGCAATACGTTTTTACTTGTTGCCACCCCCGACACCCTATGTGTTCGTTCAGCCGCCATTACCTCTAGGCAACTGAGCCGTGCGGGTGCACGGGAGGTTCGGTTGGTCATTAACAATATCCCGCCGAGAATTATACCGATTGAGGGCGCACACGACTTTGACGATGTCATTGACATCATCGGCGCTCGGCTTATCGAGCTTATACCCGCCAGCCCTAAGCTATGCTTTTGCTCCAACAACGCCCAGCCCCTTGACCCCGAATCTCTCACCTATAAGGTGTTCGAAAATCTGGCCGGTAGGCTGATGGGCAAACGTATCCCACTTTTGATACGATAAACCACAGCCACACCGCCCAAAGAAATGAGGCTTTTCCCTTGACAATCGCATTGATAGCGCACGATTCCAAAAAAGAACTTATGGTGCAGTTTTGCATTGCTTACTGCGGCATTCTCAGCCGGCACAGCATTGTGTCCACCGGCACTACCGGCAAACTTGTCAGCGAAGCCACCGGCCTCGAGATTACAAGGTTTCTGAGCGGCGCGCAGGGCGGTGACCAGCAGATAGCCTCCCGCATCTCCTATAACGAGATTGACGTGCTGCTCTTCTTTAGGGACCCTATCGCGGCAAAATCAAACGAGCCCAACGACCATACCATGCTGCGGCTGTGCGATGTGCACAATATTCCCGTGGCAACTAATATCGCCACAGCAGAGGCGCTTATTCATGCTTTGGAGCGCGGTGACCTCGACTGGCGCGAAATTGTAAAGCCCAAAAGATAATCGAAAGGATGTAGCCAATGGCACCCAAGTACAGGTCTATCCGCGGTACCCGGGATATTTTGCCCGGGCAAAGTGAGAAGTGGCGATATGTTGAACAGGTGGCCCTGGAAGTGGCCGCCGGCTACGGTATAAGCGAGATACGCATACCCACATTTGAGAAAACCGAACTGTTTACCCGCTCGGTAGGGCAAACTACCGACGTTGTTCAAAAAGAGATGTACACCTTTGATAAAGGCCGGGAGTCGATTACCCTGCGCCCCGAGGGCACTGCCGGCACTCTGCGCGCCGTGCTTGAAAACAGTATGCTCTCGGACGTGCTTCCACTCAAGCTGAGCTATATTGTCAGCTGCTTCCGCCACGACAACCCACAGGCCGGACGATTTAGGGAATTCGTTCAGTTTGGTATTGAGTGCCTTGGCAACCCCTCCCCCAGCGCCGACGCCGAGGTTATTGGGGTGGCTTACGATATTCTCGCCAAGCTGGAAGTATTGGACGGCCTCAGCCTCCGCCTGAACTCCATAGGCTGCATTCACTGCCGCCCTGCATACCGCGTCAAACTCAAAGAATACTTCGCCCCCCACGAGGATGCACTGTGCAAAACTTGCCTGGAGCGGCTGGAGCACAACCCCTTGCGACTGCTGGACTGCAAGGAGGAAAAGTGCCGCGCCCTAGTAGCGGATGCCCCAAAAATCAGCGACGGCTACCTTTGCACGGATTGCCGCGAGCACTTCGACGGCCTAAAGTCCCGGCTGGACGCCATTGGGCTCGACTACGAGATCGACCCCTTTATAGTCCGCGGGCTGGACTACTATAGCAAGACTGTCTTCGAGTTCGTCTCGCCGCTGCTAGGCGCACAGGCCACTGTCTGCGGCGGAGGGCGTTACGACGGGCTTATTGGGGAGCTAGGCGGGCCACACACACCAGCCTTGGGCTTCGGCATGGGCCTTGACCGCCTGCTTATGATGATGGAGGCCACCGGCAGCCCGTTCCCGGCTCAGGCCCAGTGCAACCTTTACATCGGCAGCATGGGCGAGGCTGCAAACATAAAATCCCTCGAGTTGGCCACCGACTTGCGCCGAGCGGGTTACGTGGTGCTCTGCGATACCGTGGGCCGCAGCGTAAAAGCTCAGATGCGCTACGCAGACAAAATGGGTGCGGCGTACTCCTGCATCCTGGGTGAGCAGGAGCTCGAGCAGAACACGCTCACACTCAAGCGTATGGATGACGGACAGACCGTACAGGTAGCGCTTACCGCTGAGGCGGTCGAAGCGGAGATAAGAAATTAGATATTGCAACTTATGTATTTAAATAGCGTTTGCAGGTATTATTTGCAAATATGTTTCATGTGAAACGTTTAATTTGCTCATCAAAGGAGACACAACATGCAAAACGATACTATGCAGGGCCTTAGCCGCACGCATTATTGTGGAGATTTGCGCGAGAGTGATATAGGCCGCGAGGTGACAGTCTGCGGCTTTGTGCAGAAAAACCGTGACAAGGGCGCGCTTGTTTTTGTTGATTTGCGGGATAGAACCGGGGTCGTGCAGCTTATGTTTGATGACAACACCCCGCCGGAGTTGCGGAAAAAGGCTGCCGGTGTGCGAGCTGAATATGTACTGATGGCCCGTGGCAAACTGCGTGAGCGCGCAGCCAAAAACCCCGAACTGCCAACCGGCAGTGTAGAGGTATTTGTGGAAGATTTACGCATACTCTCGCGGGCAGCAACCCCGCCGTTTGAGATAACCGACAAGACCAACGTAAACGAGGAGCTGCGCCTGCGCCACCGTTTCCTTGACCTGCGCAGGGGTGAGATGCAGCAGAACATAATGCTCCGGCACCGGGTTGCAAAAGTTGCTCGCGACTTCTTTGACAGGAACGGTTTTATCGAGGTGGAAACACCAATGCTGATAAAATCCACCCCCGAGGGTGCGCGGGACTACCTTGTGCCCAGCCGGGTGCACCCCGGGCAGTTTTACGCGCTGCCTCAGTCCCCGCAGATTTTCAAGCAGCTACTGATGCTGTCGGGGTACGACCGGTATATGCAGATCGCCAAATGCTTCCGTGATGAGGACTTGCGGGCCGACCGCCAGCCCGAGTTCACCCAGATCGACCTCGAGATGAGCTTTGTGACCGAGGAGGACGTCTACGCGATCAACGAGGCGTTCATCGCCGAGCTGTTTGATAAAGTGCTGGGGGTCACTGTGCCACGGCCATTCAAGCGGCTGCCCTACCACGAGGCCATGAGTCGCTACGGCTCGGACAAGCCTGACACCCGCTTCGGGCTCGAGCTCACCGACCTTGGAGATGCACTGAAAGGTTGCGAGTTTAAAGTTTTCGCTGGTGCGCTGGAAGGCGGCGGCAGTGTGCGCGGCATCAACGCCAAGGGCGCGGCAGCCATACTCTCTCGCAAGGAAATCGACAAGCTAACCGAAGTAGTCAAAACATACAAGGCGGGTGGACTTGCATTCACCCGATGGACCGACGAGGCTGAGTCCTCGTCCTATGAGAAGTTCCTCAGCGACAACGAAAAGGCAGCCGTTCGCGCATCCCTGGGCGCGCAGCAGGGCGATGTCCTGCTGATTGTGGCCGACCAAAGCGATGACACCGTGCTGACAGCCCTAGGCGCGCTAAGACTCGAGCTCGCTCAGCGGCTTGACCTCATCAAGCCGAACACTTACGACCTTTTGTGGGTGGTCGACTTTCCATTGCTCGAACACGACGAGGAAGGCGGACGGTACATTGCAAAGCACCACCCCTTTACATCGCCCAAGCTGGAGGACGTCGACCGGCTGGAAAGCGACCCCGGCAGTGTGCGGGCACGGGCCTACGACATGGTGCTCAACGGCTCGGAGATCGGCGGCGGCTCGATCCGTATAAGCGACCCACAGCTTCAGCAGCGGATGTTCGCAGCCCTCGGCATGGATGAGCAAACCCAACGGGAGCGGTTTGGCTTCCTGCTAGATGCCTTCGAGTACGGGGTGCCGCCACACGGCGGGCTAGCCTTCGGGCTTGATAGGCTGGTCATGCTGCTATGTGGCAGCAGCTCGATTCGGGACGTCATCGCTTTCCCCAAGGTGCAGAACGCGAGCGATCTTATGGCCGAGTGCCCAACGCCGGTTGGGCAGAAGGAGCTGGATGAGTTGGGGTTGAGTGTGAAAAAGTAAATGTACCACACGAAAACATGGCGGACAGCAATAGTGCTGTCCGCCATGTTTTTTAGCTTTTAATATCTAACGAACTTCAAAGCGCCGCAAGAGGGGTGGGTGGTTCTTGATGTTCAAGTTTTTCAAGTTCAAGGGCTTAACAAGGTCTTAATTTTAATTCGCCTGCGGGCGGGAATATTGTACCGCTCATGCCGCGGGGGCACTTACTTTTCTTGTCTCGCCAAGAAGAAGTAAGCAAAAGAAGGCGACTGGGGGAGAACCGGATCTGACTACGCACAAAGGACGTGCTCCGCAGACAACTCCCCCAGGCCCCCACTATACGGACAGGTAGGCGAAAACTGGAGAGCTTATTGGTATGTTATTCTTGCGAGCTCCCGGCTTGTCAACAGCGGCACAGTTTGCAGCAAACACCTCACCGCAAGAACTCCTTACTCTAAACCCGGGCTCGCATAGCGGCTGGGTAAGTTCGATGTCGGCCAACCGGCCTAAGCTCAACCTGCCGGTTCAAAGCCTGCTCCGTGATTGCCGGGCGTTTGGTGACCACATAAACATAAGGTTTTGCCCGGTATTGACAGTGCATAACAAATACGAAGAGGCTACCCGGGCAAAAATTCGACCAGCGAGGCCGGATGTTATGCGGGGGGGTTGAGGGGGATTCTTACGCGGTCTTTGCGACTACTGCATGCCTTTGGCGCAGTAGTTAGGGGGCGCCACGGGGGGAAGCCCCCCGCGCCCCCTTAAGTCGCTTTTTGCTTGCTTTTTGGCGAAACAAAAAGTAAGTGCCTCCGCGGCATGAGCGGTACATTAGCCCCAGCCCGAAGGCTGATTTAAAATTTGACCTTGACCTTAAGGCCTTAACTTGGACCTGGAACTTTAGCATCAATACTGGAACGTCACTGGAAATTAGCGGGCCGCGCGCAGGGGCGCGGCCCCTACAACGTTAGCCCTTGACCTCAAAAAACCCACCCCTTGCAGCAATTTTGAAGCTCGTCAGCTATACCAGCCCCAGCTTCTCCCTAGCCACCCGCACCATATCCAGCAGATTCCCGTTCTCCGCCACATACTCAAGGTGCTCTCGTTGCTTCTGGGTGTCACCCATTTGCTCGTAGATAGCCGCCAAATGGAAGTGCGCATACACCTTGTTATACCGCGTGTTTGCCTTGCTCAGCGCGAGCTCAAAGAACGCGAGTACACTCTCGCCCTTGCCTTCTTTTATTGCAGCAACTGCCTCCAGCCCAGCGATGAGCTCTTCGAGCATGGCGTACATCTGCTGCATATCTCTGCGGCCCTTGGCCATGCCGGCTTTTGCTGTCTCGCGGTATCCGCGCAGAGACTCTATATGCGGTGCAGCAATCCATAGTTCGCCCTTACCTATGTAGTTAAGAGCTAAGTTGTAGCGGACAAAGGCGTTGGTCGACGCGACCTCGCCTTGCTTTTCTATATCAAGAGTTATGCTTTCCAGCGTCTCGATGGCTTTGTCAAATTCGCCGACGGAAAAGTACACCACCGATAAGTTGTTCTTGCCAATATCGCGCACCTGTTTGTTCCGGGCAGAGGTGCCGTCTATATGCCGAATGATTTCCCGGGCGGCGCGCTCGGGGTCGCACTCTTCCCAGAGTATGAGCATAGTTTTGTCTATCTTCGATCGCATTCTACGCACAATGCGCGACGCCAAAAAGAGCAGGACTGCAACAGCGATAATAACTATGTAAAGCCTTATGATAAAGCTGATGATGAAGCCAAAGATGGCATCCAAGGAAACCTCGGTGAACGCGTGCAAAATACTAAACGTAGCAACAATAACAGCTAAGATAATGAGGGCCACAGTTTGTTTTTTCAGATTCATAGGGATGCACCCGCCTTTTATAGGTTAGCATAGCCAAACATATGGGTCTGCTATATTAGCAGTGGTAGCAGCAGCGGCAGCGTTGCCGCGCTCATAACTGTGGAGAGTACGGCAACCTTAGAGCAGAAGAGAGCGTCGCCGCCCTGTTCCGCGGCAATGACCGGGAGAATAGTCGCAGCCGGCATAAGGGCGCCGATGGTCAAAAACCCAGATATCATCTCGTCTCCGATAAACAGGCCAAACAGAAAGTGCGCAGCCAGCGCGGCAGGTACCAACAGTGTAAAAGACGCAAGGTATGCTTTACCGTCCAAAAACACTTCGCGCATATTGCATTTGGCAAATAGGCTGCCAATAATCACCATGGCTACCGGGGTGGTGGTCGCAGCGAGCATTTCTATAGTGGCCAAGGCGGGGCCGGGCAAATTGGCAGGAGACAGCATTATAATCGTACCGGCAAAACAGCTCAGAATTATAGGCTGCAGTAGCAGCTTTTTCAGGCTGACCTGGCTGGGATTTGTACCGCACCGGGAGAGAAGCCAGATGCCAAAAGTAAAGCAGCCTATAGTAAAGCCCAGCCCAACCCCGGGTATCAGAGGAATCGCAGGCTCGCCAAAAGCGGCATATTTGAACGGCCAACCCATAAAAATAATATTGGGAAAAGCCGCGAGGGCCCCCCACGTTGCGGCGACAGATGTCGGCTGTTTGGCAAGACGCCCCACAAAAAATCCCACCGCCGCACCGCTAAACATGAGTACCAGAAACCCAATTACGGTAAGTCCCATGCTCACAAGCAGCTCGGTAGAAACCTGCACCTGCATAGAGTTTATAATAGTAGCCGGCAGTGCCGCGTTTGCCAAATAACCGCCAAGGGTTCGGGTGTCCGGCAGTTTGCCTCCCTTGCTGAGCGCCCAACCTACGAGCACCAGCAAAAGCATTACGGCTATCTGATAAAATACAGTTGCGGTCATCTTTAATAAAGCCCCCTGGCCTAAATACGTTTATGTAACAAGCTATATCATATCACAAACCCCGGCATTTGTGTAGGAAAATTTTCTTGCCCACGGCAAACGCTTACGAGTAATTATGCACAAGGTTATGTAGGGCGCGATGAGGACATCGAGCCCTACAATACAGGTTGATTGTTTGTGCAACATACCTTCGTAAGCAATTGCCCTGCTCTCTCGCTGCCAGGTGTTGACAAAACCCGCCGCCTCTGATATGATGTGACCAATCAGTCATGTGACTCTGTGGTCACGTAAAAATGGAGGTAACACCCTTGCCTAAACAGACATTTTTCAACCTGCCCGAACATAAGCGGGAACACGTTACACGATGTGCCGTCTCGGAGTTTGCCCGACAAGGCTACAAACAGGCCAGCATAAGCCGAATAGTCGCAGATGCCGGCATAGCCAAAGGTAGCTTTTATCAATACTTTGAGGATAAAGACGATTTGTTTATGCATATTGTACTCACAGAAATTGGTTCGATAAAGCAGACCGCGTTTGAGGAAGGGCGCGACCAGCTTGCGCAGATGAATCTCAGCCAATTTTTGCGACATATTGCAAAAGCCCAGCTAGAAGCCTTCCGTGAACAGCCGGAGCTGTTTAGCATATCCCTTGATCTACTGCGCATGGCCCCATCCGAACCGGTGTACGAAAAGCTAATGCAAACTGTAGAGGGCGCGTACAACACATTCTTCCTCCCCATCATACAGCACGAGATTGATAAGGGGCGAATCAATGCCAAAGTAAACGCCCGGATGCTCAACTACATGTTAATGAGTATAAACCAATACCAGCTCTCCTTGTTTAACTCTGGCGAAGCCTCGGATTACGGGGAAGAGGCTGTCGACGCACTGATGGACGACCTGGATTTTATCTTGAGCAGTGGTATATACAATCAGTAACAAACTCCCATAGCGTTACCTATTGTTCGCAACGTGGCGTAACGGTGTATCGTTAGGGTAAGGAGGTGAGCATGGTGGCCGAAAAAATACTGGAAATACGCGGACTGACCAAAGAGTACAACATGGGCCAGGTCACGGTGCATGCCTTGCGCGGGGTCGACTTTTCGATATATGCCGGGGAGTTCGTGGTTATCCTGGGGCCCAGCGGGTCGGGCAAGAGCACCATACTCAACATATGCGGCGGTATCGACAGCCCCACCGCCGGTCAGGTGCTTTACCGGGGAGAGGACATCGCAGGCTATAAGGCAAAGCAGCTCACCTTATACCGCCGGAGCGCGGTGGGATTCGTCTTCCAGTTTTACAACCTTATACAAAACCTCACAGCTCAAGAAAATATATCCTTGGCCGGGGAACTGAGTGGCAGCCCTATCCCGCCGGCTGAGTTGCTTGAACAAGTCGGGCTTGGTGAGCGTGGCGGGCACTTCCCCTCCCAGCTGAGTGGCGGCGAGCAGCAGCGGGTAGCAATTGCCCGGGCTATAGCCAAAAATCCTGATCTGCTGCTCTGCGACGAGCCCACCGGCGCACTGGACTTTTCCACAGGCATCGCTATCTTGCGGGTGCTGTTGGACTTTAATCGGCAGTACGGCAAGACTGTGGCCGTTATAACCCACAACGCCGGCATTGCCGACATGTCCGACCGAGTGCTCAAAGTCCGCGATGGGCTGATCGAAGAGGAAATAGTGAATGCATCCCCCCTTCCGCCAGAGGAGGTGCGCTGGTAGATGTTGCTGCTAAAAAAAGCGGCCCGCACTGTTTGGCGGGCAAAAAAGTCTTACATATCCTGTGTGGCGCTGATGAGCATCGGCATCATGATGTACGTCTCGTTCAACATCCTCTACCTCAACCTTGTGACCGCAATGGACACTATGTACGAAGAGCAACGGTTCGGGGACGGCTTTGCCCAGGTGGTGAGTATGCCACAGAGCAGTTTGGCGGTGATTGAAGCTATCCCCGGCGTCGAGCAGGTCAGCGGAGTGCTGCGGGTGGACGCGCGGGTGGATGCCCCCGGCGCCGGCAATATCGTTACCTTGCGGCTGATTTCTTACGACCCGGCGGACGAGTACCGGCTGAACGACATTTACCTGGAGGCTGGCACAGCGCCCAGCGCCGAGGAAATAGCGGTGAACACAAGTTTTGCCGCCACCCACGGCTTTGAGCTGGGCGACCCCATAGACCTGATTGTAAGCGGTCGGCGGGTTAGTCCGCTACTCTCGGGGATGGCGCTCAGTCCCGAGTACGTTTATGCCATCCAAGACCTAACCGAGCTGCTACCTGACCCGGAAACCTTTGGCGTCGGCTTTATGCCCTTGCAGCAACTAGCGGCCCTGACCGGACGTGGCGGCGAGGTGAACGCCCTCTCCTTCCGGATGAGCGATGGGGTGGAATGGAGTGCGGTCGAGTTCCAGCTGGAGGATGCCTTGAGCAGCTACGGACTGGTCTACCTGCTCCCGCGTGAGGACCAGCTCAGCCACGCGATGCTGGATATGCAACTGGCTTCGATCGGCGGGATGGCCACCAGCGTTCCCCTGCTCTTTGTGATGATGGCGGTGGTTATCCTCTACATCCTGCTCAAGCGGGTGATTGAGCAGGAGCGCGGACAGATTGGCATACTAAAGGCATTTGGCTTTACAGACCGACAACTGCTGGCCCATTACCTTTGCTACGGATTGATTACCGGGGTGCTGGGCGCACTTTTCGGGATAACCTCCGGGCTTGCGGTTTCGGGTGTGTACACCGACCTGATGGCCGAGTTCTTCTCCCTACCCAGCCTTCGGGCCGACGTATCCCCGCAGTACTTGCTGGTTGCCACCGCAATCTCGCTGGGCTCAGGGGCATTTGGGGCGATTGCAGGCGCACGCGCTATGATTAAGCTCAGCCCCAGCGATGCCATGCGGCCACCCGCTCCCCCCGCAGTCAAAGGCGACCCGGTGGGTGCGATTCCCGGGCTGCGACACTTGCTCTCCTCTTACGGTTACATGGCCCTGCGCAGCATCTCCCGGAATAAGTTCCGCAGCGCTTTTGTGGCCCTGGGCATCTCATTCTCCTTCGCAATAATTGCCTTTATGGCCGGCTATATGGATATGTACGACGACCTTTTATTTGATAGGTTCACAAAGTCCGAGCTGTTTGACTTGCGGATAACTATGGCCTCCCCGGTGGCCTATACCTCCCTTGTGGAATCAGTTCACCGACTGAATGGGGTCGACGAAGCCGAAGCTATCCTTGAGCTGCCGGTTCAGCTCTCGCACAAACACTTGAGCACCGGGGTTATGTTGACCGCTATTCGCGAAGACAGCGAGCTATATAGGATCTACGACAGCGCCCTAAGAGTGCACCTGCCGCCCAGTAGGGGCGGGGTTATCTTGAGCAGCTCTGTGGCCGACAGTTTGCGCGCTCAGCGGGGAAGTATGCTGCTGATGAGCGCGCCCTCAGCTGGCCAGGAAGATATTTGGATTCCTGTACTGGACGTGGTAACCGTGAACATTGGGGGCGCTGCGTACATCGAGCTAACCAGCCTTTGGGAGCTGCTGGGCATCCCGCCCACAGCAACCAGCGCGATTGTCCGCACTGGGGATTCCCTGGCGATAATCGACATGCTGCGCTACAACGAAAGTATCTCTTCCCTGACAGACCAAGCCCGGGCACAGGAAGTGCTCGGCGTAATGCTGGAAACCAACGGAGCTATGTTCGTTCTGATGCAAATTGCGGGGATTGGTATTGCCTGGGCTATCATTACTGCGTCGTCATCCATTTCGCTCTCCGAGCGCAAACGGGAATATGCCACCCTGCGCGTACTAGGTATGCAGCCTAAGGAAGTAGCCGAAATTATGGGGTTTGAATACTGGGTGCTATCTATCATAGGTATGCTCGCCGGCATACCATTGGTCTACCTGATGAAGGTCAGCCTAAACGACATGATGGGCACCGACCTATTCACAATACCGCTATACACCCCGATGAGCGCGTACATACAGGCTGCACTGCTCTGCGCATTGGCCGTGCTCATCTCTAATCTGAGCGCAAGGCGAAGAATCGCCACATTCGGGATGGTTGATGTGCTCAAAGAGCGGGATTACGCAGTGTAAGTGCCGCATTTAGTCGGCCCGAGAGAAGATTTTTCGCAGGCGGCGAACGGCGCCCCTACAATATCTTACACCAAGGGGGAAACACCCATGAAGAAGAACGTTAAAATTATTATCGCTGTAGCGGTTTGTCTGCTGGTTGCGGTGGGCGTATTTTTGCAGCTCACTGCCCCGCTGGCAGTTGAGCTGGTTGAGGTAACGCCTCAGACCGCCCAGCTCACCTTTACCAAAGAGGGCGTTTTCAGCTACCGTCACCAGCATCAGGTTTTCCCCATGGTGAGCGGCGAGGTTCTCGAGGTACTTGTGGAGGAAGGCCAGCAGGTGTCTGAGGGCGATGTATTGGCAGTGATAAACGCCTCTGACTACCAGCGCCAGATTGACCAACTGCGCAGCAACATCGCAGGGATCAACGGACAAATACACAACCTTGGGCAGCAGGAGCAAGCCGAACTTGCAGCTCTGCGCGGCCAGCGGGGTAGCCTAGAGGGCCAGCTCTCCGCGCTGGACGCTCAGGCGGGCGACGGGTCTACTTTGGAAACACAGCTGCTACATATGCAGGCGGTCGTCAACCAGAACGAGGAGAGTGTGCGCCGGGCACGGCAGACCGCCGACGCTCTGCGCGACGAGTGGGGGCGAGAGTCCTCCCAGTATTATCAAGCTCGTCAGGTTATCTCTCAAGCTCAGGCCACCGCGGCCGCCAGCCGTGCACAGTTCGAGGCTCTGCGCGCCAGCGATGCCGGGCTAGAAGGCCAGCGCCAAAGCCTGCTGGCTCAGATAGAGGCAATTGACGAGCGCCTTGCCACAAACCCCACCAGCGGGATGATAACCTACTTCCAGAGCATGATTGCAAACACGAACGCCAGCATCGCCCAAATGGAAGAGCAGGTGGGCCGTGCCGAAGTAACCTCTCCGGTGAGCGGACGAATAACTAGCCTGCCGATCTTCGGCGCAAACCTGGTGGGACCTGGCCAGATGGTTGCTGCTATCGGCTTTGACGAGATTATCGAGGTCTACATACCTACCCGGGAAATCGAGAGCGTCTCGGTCGGCGACGAGGTCGAGCTGATCTTTGACCGCCGCTTCGGGGCTCAGAGTATAAATGGCCGGGTGATTTACCTCGGCGAGATGGCCCAGGTACGCCTCTCGGCACTTGGTGTGGAGGAGCGCAGAGTTCGGATTTTGATTCAGCCGGCGGCGGAAAACGAACTTATCGTCGGCTACGCAATGGATGTGCGCTTTACCGTGCTCAGCCTGCCGGACAGCTTGGTGGTGCCCAAAACCGCGATTTTTCGGGTGGGTGAGTACTATTATGTTTGGGTGGTGGACGAAGAAGAGCGCGCGGCCATACGTAGAGTTGTACGAGGGGTTGAACTGCGGGATGGGTTTGTTATAGATGACGGCCTCGAAATCGGAGACGCCGTTGTCCGGGATGCTAACAATTCAGATTTAGCGGCGGGAGCAAGGTTGACTGCCAACTCGTAGGGGCGCGCATTGCGCGTCCGCAAACCCACGAATCGGTGTATATACTCATTCCGCTTCAAAAGAAGCCCACTTTTGAAGGCGCGACAAAGTGCGTCGCGCACCGGCGCACGCGCCGGGAAAACCGTGTATACATAAATCTTCGGCTGCGCCGAAAGCTCGCACAGAACGCGAGCTAACTTAAAAAACAAGGACGCTTTTTCAAGTTGATTGACTATATCACGGACGACCAGTGGCCGCCCCTACATCAAAAAACCGGTAGCCCCAAAGAGGGTTACCGGTTTTTTGTACGTCGATATAAAGTTGTGACAAACGGACGGAAGAACCCCGCCCCTACAATCAAACTAGCTCTATGATTGCCATTTCGGCGGCGTCGCCGCGGCGTGGGCCAAGGCGGATTATACGGGTGTAGCCGCCCGAGCGCTCTTTGTACTTGGGCGCCACTTCGTCAAACAGCTTCTTTACAACATCCTTCTTGGTCACAAAGGAATGGGCTTGACGCTTGGAGTGCAAAGAATCGCTTTTAGCCATGGTAATCATCTTCTCTGTCACCGAGCGCACTTCTTTGGCGCGGGTAACAGTAGTTTCTATCTTGCCTTTCTCCAGCAGAAAGGTAACCATTGCGCGCAGCATGGCCTTTCTGTGGTCGCTGGGCCGGCCCAGCTTTCGCGAACCTGGCATAACCACTCACTCCTATCCTTAGAGCGTGTCTGAAAACTCATTGCCGTACCAGCACGGCACGGCTTCACCCGCTCTTTTTCATGAAAATGCTCGTTAATACACAAAGTATTGCCTGCGCTTTTCATGCAAAATGGCAGGTAAATCCCTACCACACTGGCACGACAAGCAGTTTCCAGACACACTCAGGGCCCAGGGGCCCCACAACTTTTGCTACTCGTCCTCCGGACTGAGAGTGAAGTTGAGCGAGGCAAGCTTGGCCATGACTTCCTCGAGGGACTTCTTGCCCAAGTTGCGCACCTTCATCATCTCGTCGGGGGATTTGTTCACAAGATCCTGCACGGTATTGACACCCGCCCGCTTGAGGCAGTTAAATGCCCGGACAGATAAGTCAAGCTCCTCAATGGTCATCTCAAGAGTCTTTTCTTTGCCTGACTCCTCTTTTTTCTCCAAGATTTCAGCTGAGCTCATTTCGTCTGAAAGGTCAACGAACTGGTTGAGCTGTCTATTGAGGATCTTGGCAGCTAGGCTGACAGCTTCCTTTGCGGATATGGTTCCGTCAGTCCAAACTTCCAGGGTTAGTTTGTCGTAGTCGGTTATCTGTTCTACACGGGTGTTTTCCACCAGGTAATTAACTTTTAGCACCGGGGTGTAAATGCTGTCCACCGGTATTGTGCCAATTGGGGCCTTTTCGAGCTCGGTCTGCTTGTTGCGCTCTGCACTTACATAGCCCTGACCCTTCTTGAGGGTTATCTCCATCGAGAGTTTAGCTCCCGCGCCCAATGTTGCGATATGCATACTGGGATCGAGAATCTCAACATCGGAATCAGCCTCTATCGAGCCGGCTGTTACCTCGCACTCGCCTGCGGCGTTAATGCGCACAGTCTTAGGCTCGTCGGTGTACAGCTTTGCGGTGAGGCCCTTGATGTTGAGTATGATTTCGGTTACGTCTTCTTTGACGCCGGGAATCGTTGAAAACTCATGTTGGATGCCGTCTATCTTAACGGAAATAACCGCCACTCCGGGAAGCGATGAGAGCAGAACACGTCTAAGACTGTTCCCCAAGGTCGTACCAAACCCTCTATCCAGCGGCTCGCCCACAAAACGACCATAGGTGCCGTCCGAGCGAAGCTCCGCAGTTTCGATTTTTGGTTCGATGATTTTAACCAAACAAAAACCCTCCTTGTGAAAGCCGGATGATTAGGCCGGCTGATGAGTGTTCTCCCCACGCTGATTGTGACTACTTGCTGTAAAGCTCAACTATAAGGGTTTCGTTCACAGGTACGTCGATATCTTCTCTGACCGGCAGACGGGTAACTGTACCCTCAAAGCTCGCGGTGTTGCCCGAAATCCAACCTGGGAAACCAACCGGCTTTTCTGCGAGTGCCTTGAACATATCGCTACTGCGGCTGCGTTGTTTTACAGATACAACATCGCCCGGCTTTACGCGGTAGGACGGAATGTTCACACGCTTGCCGTTTACAAGCAGGTGCCCGTGCCCAACGATTTGTCTTGCTTGCCTGCGTGTCTCGCCAAAACCCATTACAAAGGCTACATTGTCCAGCCTGCGCTCGAGTAAGCTGAGCAGGTTCTCACCGGCCTGGCCCTGCATTTTCTCGGCTTTTTGGAAGGTAAGGCGGAACTGACGCTCCAGCACACCGTAGATGAACTTTGCTTTTTGCTTCTCTTTCATCTGCAGCGCGTACTCGCTGGATTTTGATCGGCGGGCGTTGCGCTTAGGATCCCGGCGGGTCTCCTTGGCGTAGCCTAGCACTCCGGGGCTTATCCCCAAATTCCTGCATCTTTTAAGAACAGGGTCTCTGTTAACTGCCATTTGCTACAAACACCTCCTATTATACACGCCGTCTTTTTGGCGGGCGGCATCCGTTATGGGGGATCGGGGTGACGTCTTTTATCATGTTGACCTCAAGCCCTGCCCCTTGCAGTGCGCGAATAGCCGCTTCCCGGCCTGAACCCGGGCCCTTTACGAACACTTCCACGATTTTAAGGCCGTGTTCCATAGCAGCTTTGGCGGCGGTCTCAGCTGCGGTCTGTGCGGCAAAGGGAGTGGATTTGCGCGAGCCGCGAAAACCCAGCCCACCGGCAGAGGCCCAACTCAGCGCGTTGCCCTTGACGTCTGTAATAGTCACTATGGTGTTGTTGAAGGTGGACTGAATGTGCACAGCACCCCGCTCGATATTCTTTTTCTCGCGGCGGCGGCGAATAGTTCTCTTAGGCGCTTTTGGCATACTTAGCGGTTCCCTCCCTTACTGTTATTTCTTCTTGTTGGCTATAGTCTTCTTGGGGCCTTTGCGGGTACGGGCATTGGTCTTTGAGCGCTGCCCGCGCACAGGCAATCCCTTGCGGTGACGCACACCGCGGTAACAGCCTATCTCGACCAACCGCTTGATGTTGAGAGCGGTCTCTCTGCGCAGATCACCCTCCACCATTACGTTGGCGTCGATATCCGCGCGCAGCTTGGAGACTTGGTCCTCAGCGAGGTCGCGCACCCGGATATTGGGGTCGATGCCGGTTCTGGCGATAATATCCTTCGCGGTCTTGTGGCCAATGCCAAAGATGTAAGTCAGGCCGATTTCTACCCGCTTCTCTCTGGGCAAGTCAACGCCAGCTATACGTGCCATCTACTAATACACCTCCTGTTATCCCTGTCTTTGCTTGTGCTTGGGGCTCTCGCAAATTACCATGATTCTGCCCTTGCGCTTAATGATCTTACATTTCTCGCAAATAGGCTTGACCGAAGGTCTTACTTTCATGACGTTTACCTCCATCTCTGCTACGGTGCGCTTGGCGCGCGAAATGTTTGCTTACTTGGAGCGCCAGGTGATGCGCCCTTTGGTCAGGTCGTAGGGGGACATCTCTACCGTGACTTTGTCCCCGGGCAGGATTCGGATAAAGTGCATACGAAGCTTGCCCGAAATATGCGCCAGTATCTCGTGTTTGGTGCCTTGGGCGCTTCCAATCTCAACCTTAAAGGTCGCGTTGGGAAGCGCTTCCCTAACAATGCCTTCAACTTCGATGACGTCCGCTTTAGACAAGCTCAGTACCCTCCTTTTGCTCTTTTTGCACGCCCGCCTCCCCGTTAAAAGGTGCCAGCGCCAAACGCAGCTGTTTATCTGTTCTAAGGGCGGTGCCCTCGAGCACAGTCTTTGTGGGCCGCAGGTGCAAGATGTTCTTGCGCTTAGGGCTCTCAAGTTTACGCCTTTTGCCGTCGGCGATGAATACTTCATCCTGTCCCAGTTTAACTGCTGCGTAAAACCTGTGTTTGTCGCGGCCTGCGGTTGCCCAGACTACACTTCCTACTTCAAACATAGCCAGCCTCCCCGCTCTAAGGCTCGGTCAGGATGATAGGTCCGCCCTCTGTAATGAGCACTGTCTGCTCAAAGTGAGCGGAAAGCTGCCCGTCTGCCGTAAGCACTGTCCAGCCGTCCGACAAGACCTTTACCTCGTGGCCACCCTGGTTTATCATCGGCTCAATAGCCAGGGTCATGCCGGCAACAAGGCGGGGACCGCTGCCCTTCTTGCCAAAGTTCGGTACCTCGGGGGACTCGTGCATATCTTTTCCCACACCGTGGCCGACATATTTGCGCACTACCGAGTACCCAAAGCCCTCCACATACTGCTGCACCGCGCTGGAAATATCCCCCACACGGTTGCCCACGCGGGCCTGGGCTATCCCTTTGTACAGGCTCTGGACAGTGGCATCCATAAGAGCCTGGGCAGCCGAAGAAATATTGCCTGCCGGGAAGGTCGCCGCGTTGTCGCCGTGGTAACCCTTGTAGTAAGCACCCACGTCTATACTGACAATGTCGCCCTCGCAGATAAGTCGTCCGCCGGGTATACCATGGATAACTGTGTCGTTTAGGGAAATACAGGCACTCGCCGGGAACCCGCCGTACCCCAAAAAAGAAGGGGTCGCACCTTGGGAAATGATAAACTTATTAATTTCTCGGTCAATCTGCGCAGTTGACACTCCGGGGCGAACCATCTGGCCGGCCATCTTTAAAGCTTGGGCGGAGATTCGCCCGGCTATGCGCATAAGGGCCAACTCAGACTTGGTCTTTAGGACAATCATACAGCCGATTCCCCTAGTATTGCGAGCACCCCATTAGCGGTGTCTTCAATTGTCGGAAAGCTTCTCATGGTGCGCAGCTTGATTTGTGCGTTGTAGTGCCTTATGAGCGGTTCGGTTTCCGCGTGGTAAACCCGGAGGCGTTCAAGCACAATCTCGGGTTTGTCATCCTCGCGGGTGATAAGGGTTCCGTCGCAAAGCTCACACAACTTGCCTTTAAGCGATGGTTTAGTTTCGACATGGTAAGTGGCACCGCAATTATTGCAAACCCTGCGTCCACAAAGCCGCTCTACAACATCGCTATCAAAGACGAGGATGTCGATTACAATGTCAACTTCTATCCCCATTTTTTCAAGAGCAAGCGCTTGACTGATATTACGGGGGAAGCCGTCGAGGATATAACCGTCTTTACAGTCGTCTTCACACAGGCGCTCTTTTAACATTTCTATGACCATCTCGTCCGGCACAAGTCTACCCGCGTCTATATATTCTTTGGCGGCAAGACCGGCGGGCGTACCGTTTTTGACAGCAGCGCGAATGATTTTGCCTGTGCTTATCGGGGTTGCACCGGTCTTTTCACTGATGAACTGGGCTTGGGTTCCCTTGCCCGCGCCCGGCGCCCCCAAAAGAATTATTCTCACTTTGCTCGCACCGCCTATTCCAAAAAGCCCTTGTAGTGGCGCATCATCATCTGGCTCTCAAGGCTGCGTACAGTGTCAAGCGCAACACTGACCACGATGATGATGGAGGTGCCGCCCAACGCGATAGGCAAGTTCATAACCGCGCCTATAAGAATGGGTAGTACCGCGACCATAGCCAAGAAAAGCGCACCTACTAATGTGATTTTTGCAATAACTTTTGCTATAAAATCGGAGGTTGGCTTGCCTGGGCGTATGCCGGGAATCGCGCCGTTGTTTTTTCTAAGGTCGTTAGCCATTTGGATAGGGTTGTACTGAATGCTCACATAGAAGTAGTTAAACGCGATGATTAGGAAAAGGTAGAGAATCGCGTAAACCGCGTGGTCGTAGTTAAACACTCTGAGAATGTTGAACATGATGCTGCCATGCTCAAAGTTGCCAAACGCGCTTATCATACCGGGTATGCTGAGCAGTGCGCCGGCGAAGATGATTGGCATAACGCCGCTCATCATAACCTTGACCGGAATGTGGCTGGATTGCCCGCCGTACGTCTTGCGCCCAACCACCCGCTTAGAGTACTGTACGGGTATTCTGCGCTCGGAGTTGTTCATGAGCACAATTGCGGTTATAAGGGCGAAGAAGATGACCACGATAAGCGGAACAAATGCGTAGTACCTTGTAGCTCCTTCACCGGCAAGAACCCAGCGCGAGTGGAGCAGCATGAGAACATTCGGGCCGCCGGAGATAATACCCGCAAACAGTATCATAGAGATACCGTTGCCTACTCCGCGCTTGTCAATCGCTTCACCCAACCATACAATCAGCATTGCACCGGCGGTGTAGCTCAGGACAATAACGGCCATCGAGAACCATCCGGAAAAACCGGTGGTGTATCTTACTGCACCCAAGTTGCGGTTCATGATAAAGAAGGCGGTTGCCATTACGAAGGAAAGCGCCAGGGTGGAGTAGCGAGTTATTCTGGCTATCTTCTTCTGGCCGGCCTCGCCTTCCTTAGACAAGCGCTCAAGGGCGGGAATTGCAACTCGCAACAGCTGCATGATGATGGACGCGGTGATGTAGGGCGAAATGCCCAAGGCAAACAATGTGGCCTGCGCGAACGCGCCACCTGTGAGCATGTTGAAGTAGCTGAGCAAACCGCCCTCCATGATAGCCGCCTGTGCAAGCACTTCCGGCATCATGAATGGAACAGGTATAGCTGCACCAATGCGGAATACGAGGATAATCATCACCGTATACAGCATCTTCTTGCGCAGGTCAGCTAGTTTCCATGCGTTTCTAAGCGTTTCAAGCACTTAAATCACCTCGGCCTTTCCGCCGGAAGACTCAATCTTTTGCTTGGCTGTTTGTGAAAAGGCGTTCACCTTTACAGTCAGCTTCTTGGTTACTTCGCCTCTTCCCAGCACTTTTATGCCATCCAGGGTCTTTTTGATGAGCCCAATCTCTTTGAGGCTGGCGGCATCGACTGTGGCGCCGTCCTCGAAGCGGTTGAGATCGTCAAGATTAACAGTGACATAGTGGGTGGCAAAGTTGTAGTTGTTAAAGCCGCGCTTGGGCAAGCGGCGCTGCAGCGGCATTTGGCCGCCCTCAAACCCTGGGCGAACACCACCGCCGGAGCGGGAGTTCTGGCCTTTGTGGCCGCGGCCGGCTGTCTTGCCGTTCCCCGATGCCGGGCCTCTGCCTTTGCGGAAAGCTTTTCTCACAGAGCCTGGCGCCGGAGCAAGTTCATGCAGTTTCATGGTACTTTACACCTCCCCTTTAGACTTCGGCTACCTCGATAAGGTGGGATATTTTGAATATCTTGCCTTTGGTGGCCGCGTTAACGGGCTGTACGCTCACTTGGCCCGGGCGCTTAAGCCCTAAGGAATGAGCGGTAGCTATTTGATCTTTCTTTGAGCCGATAAGGCTGCGCTTGAGCGTAATTTTAAGCATTAGCTTCCTGCGCCCCCTTGCCGATAATTTCTTCTACGGCTTTGCCGCGCATTGCGGCCACTTGTTGCAGACTACGCAAGCTTTCAAGCCCTTTGATCGTGGCAGTTACCACGTTGCAGGGGTTGTTAGAGCGCAGGCATTTTGTGCGGATATCCCGTATACCGGCAACATCCATAACCGCGCGCACGGGCCCACCAGCGATAACGCCAGTACCTTGCGGTGCAGGTTTAAGCAGCACACGAGCTGCACCAAATGCGCCCACTACCTCGTGGGGTATGGTTGTTCCCCGCAGGGAAACTGTGCGCAGATTTTTCTTTGCGTCCTCAATCCCCTTGCGTATAGCTTCCGGGACTTCGGAGGCCTTTCCAAGCCCAAAGCCCACTGTGCCGGCGCCATCGCCCACAACCACCAGGGCCGCGAACTTGAAGATGCGTCCGCCCTTAACCGTTTTGGAGACACGGTTAATGGAGACCACGCGCTCCTGAAGATCGAGCGTAGAAGCGTCTATTCGAGCCAAAAAGATTCCTCCTCTTACTAGTAGTTAGAAATTCAGGATTAGAAAATAGCAAGTACACCCTAATCCCTAGAACTTCAGTCCGCCTTCACGCGCGCCTTCGGCGAGTTCTTTTACTCTGCCGTGGAAAATGTAGCCGCCACGATCAAACACGACTTCTTCTATTCCCTTGGCTTTGGCTGCGCTTGCTATCTGTTGGCCGACTTTCTTGGCCGCGTCTTTGTTGCCGCCGCCCTCAAAGCCCTTCTCCATGGAAGATGCGGCTGCTAGAGTTGTGCCGGCCACATCGTCGATTAACTGGGCGTAGATGTGCTTGGCGGAGCGGAATACATTGAGGCGGGGGCGGGCCGCGGTACCGCTGATTTTGTTGCGGACTCTGCCGTGGCGTTTTAGCCTCGCCTTGTTGGAGCTCGGTTTGTTAATCATTTCTTCTCCCCCTTCCCCTATCTGCCCTTACCGGCTTTGCCTTCCTTGCGGATAATGGTCTCGCCGGCGTATTTTATTCCCTTGCCTTTGTAGGGTTCGGGCGGGCGCTTACCACGCACATTGGCGGCAAACTGGCCTACTTTTTGTTTGTCGGAGCCGCTTACTACAATGCGGTTGGGTGCGGGCACTTCAACAGTAATGCCGTCAGTTTCCGGCATTATCACTTGGTGCGAGTACCCGAGGTTCATCACAAGATCCTTGCCTTGCTTAGCGGCGCGGTAGCCCACACCGTTTACCTCAAGCTCTTTCTTAAAGCCCTCGCTCACTCCTATAACCATGTTGCCCAAAAGGCTCCTGGTAAGGCCGTGTAGGCTGCGGTGATCTTTGCGCTCAGACGGACGGGTTATAACAATGTCATCCCCAATGCGCTCAATCTGCATATCCGGGTTAAATGTGTCGCTCAAGGTGCCTTTGGGGCCCTTAACTGTAACGCTGTTGCCCTCAATCTTTACGTCCACACCGGCCGGTACGGGTATGGGCTTTTTCCCTATTCTGCTCATCTCTTAGCCCTCCCCCTTACCAAACGTAGGCTAGCACTTCGCCGCCAACCTTTTCTTTTCGCGCACTCTTGTCGGTCATAATTCCCTTGGATGTAGAAAGGATTACGACCCCCAGACCTTTGAGAACCTTAGGACAGTCCTCGCAGCTGGTGTAGATGCGCAGTCCGGGCTTTGAAATTCTGCGTAGTCCCTGGATAACGGGAGCGCGCCCGGCGCCGTACTTGAGATGGATGCGGATAATGCCCTGCTTGCCATCGTTTATATTGTGGATATTTTTGATATACCCTTCTTCCAGCAAAATCTTGGCTATAGCCTTTTTCATGTTGGAGGCGGGAATGTCCACAGTATCATGCTTGGCGGCAGTGGCGTTTCTGATACGTGTTAGCATATCAGCAATGGAATCGGTAATGTTCATGCCGTCAACCTCCTTTTTACCAGCTAGCTTTTCTCACGCCCGGAATATGCCCTTTGTAGGCAAGCTCCCTAAAGCATATGCGGCAGATGCCGTACTTGCGAAGGTAAGCGTGTGGCCGACCGCAGATTTTGCACCGGTTATAAGCGCGTGTCGAGAATTTGGGCATTCTGCGCTGTTTTGCTATCATTGATTTTTTCGCCACCGACTAATCCTCCTTCTCTCACTTAGCAAACGGGGCACCCAAAAGCGTTAGCAGCTCTTTGGATTCCTCGTCTGTCTTTGCGGTAGTTACAAATGCTATATCCATGCCGCGGGTCTTGTCTATTTTGTCGTAGTCTATTTCGGGGAAGATGAGCTGGTCTTTCAGCCCGAAGGCGTAGTTGCCTCTTCCGTCAAAACCTTCTTTGCCTATGCCGTGAAAGTCACGAACACGGGGCAGCGAAGCGTTGAACAGCCTGTCAACAAACTCGTACATTCTCTGGCCGCGCAGCGTAACTTTGGCGCCTACCGGCATCCCCTCACGCAGCTTAAAGTTCGCAACGCTCTTCTTGGCTTTGCAGACTACTGCCTTTTGGCCGGTAATGCGGCCAAGATCGGTCATGATGGCTTCCATGATTTTGGGGTTGTCCCGGGCTTCACCGCAGCCAACATTTATTATGACCTTATCCAGCTTGGGGATTTGCATGACGCTTTTGTAGCCGAACTTCTTCATAAGAGCTGGGGCTACATCGCTTTTGTACATCTCTTTAAGTCTAGCCATTGTCTACTCCTCCCCCTAGAACGCTTCGCCGCAGCCGGCTTTTTTGCATTGCCGCTGCTTTGTGCCATCGCTCAGAATTTTGTGGCCAATCCGTGTGGCCTTGCCGCACTTGGGGCAGACCAGCTGCACTTTGCAGCTGTACATGGGACGCTCTACACTGATTATGCCGCCTGGCTTGCCCATCTTGCGGGGCTTAACATGCTTTTTGCCGATGTTTAGCCCTTCGATGATGACCTTGCCTTCTTTGGGGCTTACGATTATGACCTTGCCCTGTTTGCCCTTGTCTTTGCCCGAAAGAACCTTAACGGTGTCGCCCGAGCGTACATGAACACTTTTTCTTTCTTCCATGGCGAACACCTCCTTATAAAACTTCGGGCGCGAGGCTTAGTATCTTTGTATATTCCCGCTCGCGCAGTTCGCGCGCTACCGGGCCAAAAATACGTGTGCCTCTGGGGTTTTTGTCTTCTTTTATGATTACCGCCGCATTGTCGTCAAAGCGGATGTAGCTGCCGTCGTCTCTGCGCAGTCCCTTGACCGAGCGCACGATTACCGCACGCACGACCTCGCCCTTCTTGACGTTGCTGGCCGGGGCCGCCTTTTTGACAGAGGCTACGATTACATCACCTATGCCGGCGTACTTCTTGCGCGAGCCGCCCAGCACACGAATGCACATCAGCTCTTTTGCGCCGGTGTTGTCGGCTACCTTTAGGTAGCTTTGCATCTGTACCACGTTGAGTTCTCCTTTCTGTAACTTACCTGCATGTAGGGGCGCTTAACCCTCACACGTCTACCCGCACCTGGCGGGCGCTCAAATTACTTCGCTTTCTCAAGCACACTGCTAACTCTCCAGTGTTTGTCCTTGGAAAGTGGCCGGGTCTCCATAACCTGCACGGTGTCGCCTATGCCGCACTCGTTCTTTTCGTCGTGGGCCTTAACGCGAATTGTGCGTTTGATTATCTTTTTATAAAGCGGGTGCCGTACGTTGTCAACAATGGCTACCACAACAGTTTTGTCCATTTTGTCGCTGACAACCTTTCCGGTCCTGGATTTTCTAAGGTTTCTCTGTTCGCTCACCTTGCCGCTCCTCCTTCCTAGCTACCGGCCGGCGCCAGTTGGCGCTGCCGAAGGACGGTTTTTACCCGCGCGATATCTTTTTTAACCTGGACAAGGCGCATGGGGTTGTCTAGCTGGTTTATAGCGTGCTGAAAGCGCAGGTTAAAAAGTTCGGCTTTAAGGTCGCTTAGCTTTTCGTTTAGTTCCGGTGCAGACAGCTCTCTGATTTCGGAAGCGCGCATAATCTTAACCCTCCCTTTCCTGCTGCTCTTTGCGGGTGAACTTACACTTGATGGGCAGCTTGTGCATTGCAAGGCGCATAGCTTCCCGTGCCAGTTCTTCGCTTACTCCCCCGATTTCGAACAATACCCGGCCGGGCTTAACTACCGCTACCCAATACTCGGGGCTGCCCTTACCGGAGCCCATGCGGGTCTCGGCGGGTTTTTCTGTTATCGGCTTGTCGGGGAAAATCTTTATCCAAACCTGGCCGCCACGCTTGATATACCTGGTCATAGCGATACGGGCTGCCTCTATCTGGTTTGCGGTAATCCAGCATGGCTCGGTTGCCACGAGGCCGTAGTCGCCGTAGGTTATCTTGTTGCCGCGAAGCGCCTTACCTGTAAGTCTGCCGCGGTGTACTCGGCGATACTTTACTCTTTTTGGTAGTAGCATTTACTGCGCCCTCCTTCCTTCGGGGCGGGGGGGCCGGTTGTCGTCCCTGCGTGGGGGACGCCCATCCCTGCGCCTGTCGTCCCTGCGGGGAGGCCTGTCGTCTCTTTGGGGCGCTGCGCCCGCAATGACTTCGCCCGCGTAAATCCACACCTTTACGCCAATCTTGCCGTAAGTTGTGTTGGCCTCCGCAAAGCCGTAATCTATATCCGCCCGCAGTGTTTGCAGAGGGATTGTGCCTTCGTGGTAGTGCTCGGTCCGGGCGATTTCAGCACCGCCAAGACGGCCACTTACCTGGACTTTTATTCCCTTGGCGCCAAAGCGCATTGCACGACCTATAGCCTGCTTCATAGCCCGGCGGAAAGAGGTGCGGTTCTCGAGCTGGAGAGCGATGCTCTCGGCCACAAGTTGGGCGTTTTTGTCCACCTGCTTAATCTCAACTACATTGAGGTAGACGGCCAGTTTTTGCTCGCGGTTTTTGTTGATTATAGCTTCGCAGTCTTTGCGGGTGCGTTCAATCTCTGTGCCGCCCTTGCCGATTACGACACCCGGCTTTGAACAGTGAACGTGAATGCGAACCCTAGCAGCGTCGCGCTCAATCTCGATCTTGGGTACGCCCGCGTCGTATAGCTTCTTTTTGAGGTATTTGCGCAGATGGTAGTCCTCAACCAGCGTGTCGCCGAAAACTTCGTCCCGGGCAAACCAGCGGGAGTCCCAGTTTTTGATGATACCCACGCGCAGACCGTGTGGATTTACCTTAAGAGCCATGGCTTAACCTTTCCTTTCGGCTTAATCTTCCTCACGCTCTTTGAGTACGATGGTCACGTGAGAAGTTCTCTTGAGTATCCTGAACCCGCGTCCCTTAGATACGGGGCGCATCCGCTTGAGTGTGGGCCCCGGTGTGACAAAGCACTGCGCTACGTACAAGCGCTCAGGATCCATCTGGTGGTTGTGCTCGGCGTTTGCTTCTGCCGACTTTAGCAGCTTAAACAGCGGCTGCGAAGCGGACTTGGGGGTGTGCTTTAGTATAGCGCCGGCGAGTCCCACCTGCTTGCCACGTATGAGGTCAAGCACTATTTGCACTTTGCGCGGTGAGATGCGGGCGTATTTAAGGTATGCCCTTGCTTCCATTCTCTTCTCCTCCTTGCGCCGCCTACTTGGTTTTCTTGGCCCCGGCGTGGCCGCGGTAGGTTCTGG
>Ga0136643_10000401_pt1 | contig 48215 bp, 21 predicted proteins | sample TergutLab28metaG_FD_96883 | JGI IMG/M metagenome (GOLD analysis project Ga0136643, IMG submission 96883) | Labiotermes labralis P1 segment gut microbial communities from Petit-Saut dam, French Guiana - Lab288 P1 (version 3) (version 3) | ecosystem: Host-associated > Arthropoda: Insects >... | reverse complement strand
TCATATGCTTGTGTGAGATGAAAAAATATATAATTTTGATTTATAGAGAAAGAGTCATATATATTTATATATATATATATATATATATATATATATATACTTTCAACTTCCCAAAATATTAGAGGAGCCAAAACAAAAGTAATACTAATCTCTTAATAGAATTACTTACAGAAATAATCAAACCCCTGCTCTATTTCCGCTTAAGAACTATCTTTCAGATCATCACTTTTCTCTTCACTAGGTGTATGCACATTCAGAACAAAGATATTAAACCAGCGACCTCTCACACCGATATATATATATATATATATTACATCCTATCGCTAACAAAATCTACTCTCTTAACTTCCGATTCTATTCTGTGGTGTTCCAAAAATCCTTTTCCCAATTGAAGGTTTTCTTTTCCTTCGCCGTAAAAAATATATAAGCTCCTTCTCTTACCGGGCCCCCTTTTGTCCCACCTAACCTCCTGCAAACCCACTAAATCTAATTTACATCTTGCTAATTCCCTGCTTGCTGCTGTAAAGGAACCTAGCTCACACAGGTTACTAACATTCCATGTACCAAATCTCACGTCCCTTTTCCGTTGCTTAGATCGTAGGAAACTCTCAATCCAGGTCCGAGGTTTTCAATGTGAGACAAATTCCCTCGATGCTACCACAAGCAGTGTTGGTTAATTTGTGAAGAAATTATAACTCAGTATACTTTTTCTGACCCATCCTAGTACTATAGTGTTCATTGGTTCCGTTAAAGAGTAAAGAAAATACGAGCCAAAGTATAGAAGGGAAAATGCGAAACACTCGTTGCAACAGAACAAGAAATCTAAATGTTCTCAAAACCCTATAATTTCAGAGGTTCCAGTTTCTATGAAGAAATTTGCACCTTCATTCTACTATCACGCTCCAGAATCATCGAATTGTGTGTATAATAGATCTGCGCCTTACAAGCAATATACCGAAGAAAACTGTTATTATTTCATACTCAATTCCTAGAGTTGATGAATCCAAGGCACACCACAAATCTTTTCGCGAACTGTCAATTCAGCTATGGGGTCTGAATAAAGCGGAAATAAATAAGCCAAGTAGAAGTTGGTTTCCATGCATCGCATCACATTTCCTGTATTTAGGAACTGACAGGTGGACAGAGACGAGGGAGAAAACGTTAGGTAGCTATCAGAGATTTTTCAGAGTGAGCACCGCGTGTGACCGACAGCTAAGCGATCTCCCTGACGCGAGTTAACCTACGTCACTAGTGACAGACAGCATTATATATAGGAGTACTAAAGGATGAAAACTTTGCCTACTGAAGTTCGCATTTCATGAAAATTTCTAAGGGAAGACTTGCACTTAAAATAAGGTTATGTTCTTTTTTAGTCTCAGGTTTATGAAATGCCCGCAAGTTCTTATTCCTCCATAGCATTCACAAGTGACAGATTTTTATACAACACAGAGTTATGCTACGTGTATGGTGCGCTGTGTTTATAGCATTCACCTATTCCAAAAATATTTTAAGAAAAGAGCCAAGCCGACGTATACCTGCTGAACGTTATTTACTTTTTGTGTAGGACTTTTCGGTCTTCAGTTCGGTAGATCTTTTGAAGCTAGTTACTTTTACGTCATTTTATGCTGTTGCGGCCTACAAATTAAGAACTGAACCATTAAATGTTATGATCATAAATTTAAGTATTTAATTACTACTGCATTGATTGAAAATTTGAATAAAAAACATTATAATTTACACACAGAAATGCTCTGTATAACTTTATGTTAGGGAAGGGATAAGAGAGAAACAATAGTATCAGTTCGGTCTGCAACATCAGATCCTGGATAAAATGAGGCGCGTAGGGTAAAGATAGCTGATAACTTATAATTCAAGTATTATCAGATAAAAACCTATCAGAATACAAATAAATAAAATAAGCAACAAATTCACATACAAGGATTAAAAATCGTACCTGACGTTTAACATATCTACAAGTTGGGGCACCAAAACGCCATCTTCGGGAAATACGAAATACAAATGCGTGCAAGTACCAACACAACGTGTTTGGAATTACAGTGATAATATCTTTAAAATTTTAGAAATATAAAATCACGAAATTTTTAACTCCCGAGTTGACTTAGGGTGAAGATGTAGAACATAGTCCAACTTTTAGACGTTAAATATCTGATTTGCATAAAAACATGTAAATACATTACGTGTTTTTTATAACAGTAATTAACCAACTTGATGCACAAAACTTTTGTCCTATAAGTTAATTTCATGCCCCTACATGTTTCGAGCACATGTGCGCGGAACATGTAGGGGCATGAAATAAACTTATTGTAAAACAGAAATTTTGTTCATCAAGTTGGTTAATTACTGAGATAAATATACTGATATGCACGGTCAGCAAAACATAAAAACATTACGTGTGTTTCACAAGGATTTAGTCCGTGAGGTGTGTGTCAGGGTATTTCTTATCGGACGTTGCTATGTGTACATGCTGGATATTATAATTACTTGTAAGAATATTTGACGGAGTATATAATGTCAAATGCATGATTGCTTGGGTACACATCTTCACCGACTGGAATCCATCCTGATCCCTACTGCATGCTATGCAACCTCCGCGAACCCATGGAGAGAAACCACCTAGGACAATGTACCGCACTACTTCATAGGAGAGAGTGTGAGCGATACTGGGAGGTCAGGACAAAAGTGATGGAAAATTTACTTTGTCTTTTTACTATTACTATTTTTGTGACTACTTCTTATCATTAGGACTTTCATATTTACTTTGAATATTTTTAGTATCTATACTGTAATTTTAACGTTTAACATTTATTGCTCTCATAAGCCAATGATAAACAGTCAATGTACCTGCCATTCGGAAAATAAAAATATAATGGCAAATCGGTCGGTTGATATTTTCAGCATGCTGCAGATAAAGGATGATGTGATTTTGCACTAACAGTTACTGACAAGCAATAAGTCAGCACGTCCTCCAGCAGCACTAGGAAATCTTCTGTCTGTGAGTAAACAGATTTCAAAACGCTTACAGAAAGCAGAGTCGATGGCGGGTGTACATAAACAATCCCAATTCATTAACATGCAGAGTACTGGTTGGACTCGCAAAGTAATGCTTCCGTATTGTGCTTAATCCCTATCAGCCTGCAAGATAATACCAATAACCTACCCTGCTATTCTGTGCACGTATATTATACTAACAAATTATGAACATTTTTAAGGAAGAGGTTTCAAAGCTGGGGTTCGAGAAACTGTTGAGCCTAATGTGAAAGTATACCAACAACACCCAAATAAAAATATTAGAATTTATAAAATGTTGTTAGAGTTTTACGTACATATTATAAAATCTAACAACATTTTAATATCCTTCTTTTTTAATTGTATAATATTAATATTCTTTCACACTTGACTATACAATGCATGGTGAGAACAGCAATATCCAGAATGATGAAAAATATTAGTACTTTATTTCCTACAATTCATAGCAACAACATAGCGGCCACTAAAATTTATAAAAGGTGCTCGACATAGGTGTTCAAAATGGCCTTGCTAAAGTTTTGGTTTTTAATGGTAGCGCCGTATTTTTTGTAAAATATAAAATGTAGGCTGTTGGTCGCGTGGAACTAAGCTATTTTGGTTGTACAATGGCATGTGGAATTAAGAATATATATATTTATATATATATATATGGAAATACACCACGGAAAAAACAACATAAGCTCTAAAACTTCTAACTTGCCACGTAATGCGAAAGTGGCGACCATGGGAAAACAGAAAGATATGTCTGAAAAATCTAACTTTTGGGGATTTGTGTTAGTGCGGAAATTGTGTGCCGAAGTAACCCACAATATGGAAACTTATTAGCAGTCTGTACATTGTTCGCTAACCTTGGAAACGTCACTGAAACCTGTAAAATGTGACACATTTCACCCATTTTTCCTAAGGATTCTTCATATCTCTGAAACATTAAATATACTGGCAATCGTAACAAGGTCGAAGATAGATTTGGGGGAGACATTCCACTTTACCGACTTTAGCACTGTTCTGGACCTCATAGTTCTCCTGTCATCGCCAGTATCAAACATATGACCGAGCACAGTGTTATCTAATGTGTAATTAACCGATAAAAACCACTTCGTTACAGATTGTTTAAACACCAAGACCGTATTTTAAGTGGAGTTTGCAGGCTAAACGAATCGCAAAATAAAATTTGGTTGTAAAATCTGTTCTTAAAAGTGATTTTATCAAAGAGCACGAAATTTACGGGGCAGGTAGCATGCATGGAGAAATTAAGAAATGTATACGGTTCTTTATTCAGGAAACCTGAAAGGCAGGGACTACATAGAGGTATGAACGGAAATGGGAGGATAAGGTTGAACTCGATCTGCAAGAAATGTTGTGTTAAAATGAGCAGAACAAGAACATACGACTGGAAGACAATACTGGCTGCAGTTTTGTTTCTGTGCACAAATATTAAAGTTTATGTTTCAATGATATCAGGAAGAATTTCGACAAACGACAACATTATAGACGACTAAAAACCTACTCCATGAGATTCCTTATTATCTGCGCTTTTGTTTGAAGATAAGCACCACAATCTTCTGGCACATAGGAGAAATCGAGGTAAGGGTGCCGGATTTCTTACCGTCGGCACTAGGTGGAACTGAGCGGCTGCTTCGCGTTTCGGTCTCGTAATTTAGCTGGAATTATCCATGTATCTAAACACCGCATCACGAAATACTACGAGTGGATTGGAACTGCAGTTACCTTCAATCAGAAGTACGTGGACTAGCTACATGCTCTAACGGCTTATCTGCAGGACGAGAGGCGAACTGGCTGTGGATAAAAGGGGATATAACCCCGCGGCTGGAATTCGAATAACGGTCATCCATGACGTTACATATTAAACTATTACAGTATTTGATTGAAGAAAGTCTATTAATAACACTATCCCTGAAAGAGGGGGATTTATTAAGTAAAATCTCACAGTAACGACAACAGCACACTGTGTGGGCGAAATCAATATTTAAGAAGTCTGTCTCGCTAAATCGTTCGAGGTGGTTCGGGATTAAGCATTAACATTTAATGATCAATGGTGTTTATACTGTATGTGCCATACGGTTTAACTTTGTAGAATTCAAGCTTTTACTGCAAGAGAATATAGGTCAATTTCATCAATAGCCGAATTCTTTGCGTAAGAGACATTATGTCATGTGTTTTATATCAGATGCGACCCAAAATATTACGTTTTATTCAGATTACCTAAGTCTCTCAAAAGATATAGTTAATGTCCTAATTTAAATTAAATCTTTAATTGGTTCAACGACATTAAACGTAACCGAATATAATTTGGCAGTGGTGACCAGTAATTATGCTGTCATTTCAAATTTCGTAACACGAAAATAAAGTTACTTGTTCTTCAACCTAATGTGTCAACACGCTTGTAGCCTCTTCTTGCGCCCACACACATTTCCGTTCATTATATTTCAGTACAGTATCATCAGAAATGGGGCATTAACTTCACGTTACTCATGCCGTTGTTGATATGTAAAAAGCAATAAACCTGAATTGCATGGAAACAGAGGAATTAGTTGGTATTTTGTTTGTATTTAGAATATTGGAATTGGAAATGATTTTTGGGAAAAAAAAGCAACGATGCGGGACGCATTATAATATAAGAAGGGAGAACTTTAGTAAAATATGATGAGTTTGTGTAAGTTGTATTTTGTGTGTTGTCATGTTGGAAAATTTCAAAATTATAGTTAGGACGTAAGTTAGGTTGAGCAAGTTACACGTACTAACAACAGGAAGGATGTATCATGTTGCATCCTCTTAGAAACAATCATATGTATCATGTTTGCATACGCTGTTGTTAAGCGGACCCAAAAGACGCTGAGTTAGGAGTTTTGCGGACGCGTGTACCGACCTGTAGGACCGACGCACAGCGTCTTCGTGCTCTATCTTTAGACGAGAGTACAGCCAAAGTCAGAGTGCCCTGGGTAAGGTCTTAAAATGACTCTTGTACCTAAGAGTTTCCTGTTCATACAAGTTGAGAGGTGTGTGGTACATCCGTAATTACAAATAATGATGAAAACCACTTGGAAAGTTTTATTGTCTTCAAAATCTTGCGAAAATGATTTTACTGAAATAACGGAGATGAAACAGCCTTAGCGTTGTTAGGCTGTCTGATGTAGTTGTAAACACCTGGGGTATAATCATATGCAATTAACCTGTTTTTTATGTGCAGGAAGGAGCGTAGTAGAAAATACACACTAATTTTTTGTAAGAACGATATAACCCATCTTCTGTCCGTGTCGCGCTGGGACATAAACTGTGCTAAAGATGTAGACATAATCCAAACTCAAGTACTTCCATGAATAAGTTGTTTCATTACAAGAGTATTTGTAGATTTTGATTAGATCTTGCACGTAATAAATGAGTAGGAAACTAAATACTTAAGATTGTTTAACGCGTGTAAAGTTGTGATAATAACCTGAGCAGCTATTTAGGCGGAATTATTTTAATACTATACATTGTGAGCCTAGTACTGCTACAGAAAAGTAAATTTTATACTGGAAACTTTAATACATGGTAATAAAAATATTTTGTTTGATTTAACATTTCCAAAGCTAGGGGCAGCGAATACCGTGAAATTTTGTTGTTTTAGGATGATGGAAGGGTGTGATGGTGTAATGTGAGTAAAGTTTCCCTAGCAGATCGGTCAGATAGAAGATAACCCCACGATCGCCTAACCGCTCAATGCTCACGTTAACTACCAGTAAAGTATGGACACTGTTTTTGACTGCAAAATTTCTCTTTATGTACCGTTGAACTTTCCGTTATGTTTGGTTAACGTGTCTTGTCGAGCTGTATGTTGGTATAGCGATTCGAGTCCTCTCAACTAAACAGTAAGATGGTCACGGCGAGGATACGCCACCAGGCCACTGCAGAATGGTCAGCAGCAGTGCGTTTACTGACCTCCGCTAGTCAATAAGATTTGGTGGCACCGGTGGGGTCACTAGCCCCACAGCCACTACGAACTAAGATAATTTCACACGAAGCAGTTGTCAGTGACCTGCTTAAAAAAACCCACGACTGAATGATGGCAGCACTATCGCAGTTGTTGAGGCTAAGACGAGGCTAACGCGAATCAGCGAAGTTATTTTTAACAGTTGAGCCTTTTGGGTAGGACCAAATTGTAGTCAAAACCGTCGCCCCGGGAGGCACTAAAAAGTAACTGGCCAATATAACATGTATTATTAACCAACAGAAACTTACACCGTCTTCACAAGCAGTCCAAAACTGGACTGTACAAAAGGATAAAGATTAATACTCTAAATATGTGCGTGCAAGAGTTCAAATTTGAGATATTCATATTACATATTAAATCTTTATATTTGGGCAGACTGGTGGTAGTTAAAAATCCATGCATTTTTCGACTGTTACTTTTATTGGCTTTAGGTGCGTTCGCAAAATTGCGAAAAGCGACTATTTGCTTCTTCATGTCCGTCAGTCCATCTTACGGCATGTAACATCTCGGCTTGCACTGGACAGATGTTCATTAAATTTGATATTTGAATGTTTTCGAAAATCTGTAGCGAAAATTCAAGTTTTATTAAAATCGGACACGAATAACGGACACTTTACATGAACTCCTACATATATTTCTAATCATACTTCACTCAATTTTTCTTATAATGAGAAATGTTTCAAACAAAAGCTATAGAGAAGACCCCAACACAAGTTTTATGTTCAAATTTTTTTTCGAAAATCGTTATATTTGTGAGATAATGTGGAAAATATGGTACAGCCGAAGAAGCCATAGATGACATCATAGGGCATGTGGATTTGACGCTGTGTACCTAAGTCAACACACACATTCTCTCGTAGTATGTAATATTATTGCTTTTCTACTACAACAGTGGTTGCACTAACGCGACTTACTGTCACGTTATAGTACACTGTCTCTCATGTTTACTGATACATTTGCACTTCAGTGTACCTTTTGACAATTCCTCCAGTAACAACAGTGGATAAATAAGTTTCTAGTGTAGTATAATCGTAAAACGTTTTACTTTAGTTTTTACTTCAGAGAAGGGTGTTTGCAATTTTCGAACATAAAATACGACACTTCAAATAATTACATGTCATATACTTTTTGTCCAAAAATTTCTAGAAGCTCTCTAATTTACAATCTACGAGAATCTCATAGAGCTGTTGCTGAGAATTGAGGTTTCCTGAGCTTTGAAGGTGTGTTGTTGGGTGAGTGTTTCTCACACCTCGCATACACATTATTCAGATCTTGCCAATCTGATGTTTGTGTAAACGTGCATCATTGATACAACAATATAAACAGCCAACTAGATGCAACAATAACAAATTTTATTGATAATTACATTCAGCTCAGTATGTTACGGGCGATAGTTTCGCCCAACATCAGGAGCACTAAACTGTGTTTACGGCTTGTGGTATAATGCACCGACGATGCTGTCTGTAGGCAGCATCGTCGGTGCATTATACCACAAGCTGTAAACACTGTCTAGTGTTCCTGAGGACGGGCGAAATTATCGCCCGAAACATGTTGAGCTGATTGTAATTATCAATAAAATTTGTTACTGTTGAATCTAACTGGCTGTTTATAATATAGTTCTTGTCAAATTATTCATTTTGACCTACTAACACTCTCTGTAAATTTCATAGTGTGTCGATGGTGTTACAGTACTGTCGTCTACACCTCTAGCTGTAATTCGTCATTAAACATAAAAATGCGCTTTACTAATACACCATATTTATTAGAAACCAATTCATAACTATTTTCTTTTAGAAGTAATAAATTATAATTAATAAAGAAGTATAGATAACAGTATTTTATTTGATCACAATTTTAGTCATTAACTAAATATTCATTAAATATATTAAGAGACTTCAGCTTGTCTTCTCACATGTCTGCTGCAGGTGAAGAATGAAGGATCATAGAAGTAACGAAGATTACTGTGGAGCAGTAAGTAATATATGGAGATGTCAGTGTCCTTGTACACAACATGAAGGCATAGTTTCTATTTGGAGGTATACCGCCACTCATTCTTAAACTTGGTTCTATAAGGACAGCAGTGGTCAGCCTCGTATCCAGCCCGCTTTACTCAAGGGAAAAATGTCCCCGATATCCACTCATTAGGAAAATGGTTGGGTCCCAGATCCGGTCCAGGCGTTTTGGATGAAAATAAAATTCCCTTGGTGCTGCTTGGATTCCAAAACTACAGCCCATAACCTAGTCAGTATACTGACTACGCAATATATGCTTCTTGCATAAAATATACAAAAACAATAAAATTAGTACAAGCACAGGTTAGAGTTTGGAAAACCCTGCTTGAAACAGAAGCTGGAGAACTCTACGAAATCAAATCGAAATGTAGAAGAGGTCAGGTGCGTCAGAAACCAGAACATAATAATTTCAATCCCCACAACCAGAAAAGACGAAAAGCTTTAGGCTTGATACTGATTGTGGAGAATATACTTTATTATATAGATGTTAATTAAATGAGAGTTTATTTGCCTTCGACCTTTCAGTTTTAAAGCAAAGTCTTTTCATCCATGTACACTTCACACACAGCCAGATTCGCCTGACGGACTCAGTGTTAACTCGCAAAAAAGTTGGTTTTAACATGTAATTATTTTGTTGTTGACTCTTATGAAACTGCTTGAAAAGGCCATGAAATTATTTCTAGGAACAAGTCGAAACAAAAAAGGCAGCTAACACGAAGACCGCCTAGCAGAATTTCAATTCACTGTGTAAAACATACGAGAGACATTGGGAGTGTGTAAGACGATAATAGAAAAATAACACTCTTCAATTTATAAACATAATCCTGTGGAACAAATTATTTTTAAACTTTAATTTTTTACAATCCCGACACAACTGAGACGAGCATCAGACGGTTAAAAATCACATCAAGAGAGAAAATAAAAAAGTTATTAAAATTTAATGATGCAAATCATAAAACAGTCTTTTTTAAAAAACACAATGAATCTTTAAAAACTGATGTTAATATAAATTATTTATATTAAACCTCAAATTTTAAGTCACAACGAACGAAAGCCATATTCTTTAAACTACAAAATTATTAACCTTGTTTAGGCAAAACCTGACACCTGTTGTGACATCACACGAAACACATAAACACAGTAGATTATGTGTTAAAATATTCCAAGTTCTTTCAAGTTACTGCAGATGATATATTTACACGTACATTTAACACAAAATATATCACGTAAAGCTCAAAATCAAATTTATTAAAATGAACCGTCTTTACACAACATACAAATAAGAGTTGCAAATCTACAATTGGTTAATTAAACGACATGTTTCTGCCTTGTTCGGCCATTATCAAGCTTACAAAGAGATGGTGTTAATTGAAGTACATTCGTTCGCTACACCAATGGGATCCCATGGTTTACATTGGTCTTATGTATTTTTAAAAATATTTACTATTGGTTAAAACGATATAAAATGTTATTAATTTTAGTATCCTAGCAGAGATGGACATAAGTTGTGCAGTCGACTGTGGTGACACTTGATAGCCTGGTTGTATGAGAGGTACTCGAGAAAATCGTTCGCAATGCTTTTAGTGGGACTTGGTGTTTCCTGGGTTCGTATGAAATTGTACAATTCTGTTGTGTGCAGTTTCTATGTATTCCAGTTTTAACGTAGTTGACGACATGTATTATTAGGTTACACTTGTTTAACTAGAGTGTGCACTATTTTCCATCGGGATGGAAATTCCCGTTTCGTAATATTTGGCTATAAAAACCCACAGTTATCCCTGTAGTTGGAATTGAAAGGTCACATGCCGGTATTCTTGTTCACAAGAATTCCTACATACGATTTGTGCGATACACAATATTGGCACGTGATCATTGTGTTGATTAAATGGATTTAATCATACTTAACGAAACGGGAATTTCCATCCCGACGGAAAATAGTGCACACTCTAGTTAAACAAGTGTAACCTAATAATACATGTCGTCAACTACGTTAAAACTGGAATACATACAAACTGCAAACAACAGAATTGCACAATTTCATACGAACCCAGGAAACACCAAGCCCCACTAAAAGAATTGCGAACGATTTTCTCGAGTACCTCTCATACAACCAGGCTATCAAGTGTCACCACAGTCGACTGCACAACTTATGTCCATCTCTGCTAGGATACTAAAATTAAAAACATTTTCAATTTTAATGTATTATACCGTTTTAACCAATAGTAAATATTTAAAAAAAATCATAAGACCAATGTAAACGATGGGATCCCATTGGTATAGCGAACGAATGTACCTTAATTAACACCATCTCCTTGTAAGCTTGATAATGGCCGAACAATGCAGAAACATGTCGTTTAATTAACCAATTGTAGATTTGAAACTGTTATTTGTATGTTGTGTAAAGACGGTTCATTTCAATAAATTTGTTACAGGTACACAACGGGATAGAAACAATCAAATTCCAAATCAAAGCCACACACTTTTTCGGAGGAAGTATGCTTTGGCAACACATGCACAATCAGTGATTAGTACCGATAAATCCTAAGTACATGATTAAGACTTAAAACTCTATTACAATATGGCATAGGCCTAAAATAGCTTTTTACAAAATTGGTATTCTACGTCCTGTCTTATGAATGCAGCTTACTAACCTTATGTATTACGTCTGTGGCCTTCAGTGCATTTATTATTATACGTTAATGACCGAAACGAATAATGACCTAGAACACATGGAAGCCATAAAGAACGCATTCTGAACACATGCGCTGTAGCTTTATAGTTTGACTTCCTAATAAATGGAACTGGACAGGTTTATTAGCTACTTCGTCTCTATCCTGCGCCTTTCTCAAATGTTGGTTGTAGTAAAACAGTTCCAACTTTAAATTCATAAAACCTTCGGCATGTCTTAATACGTTGATTATTACAAACACTGTGCTGGAATTATTGCAGCTATGAAGAATTTTGTAGTTTTACAAACTTATGCTGTCCTAGAATACAGTGTAGTTCATGAATAGAAAGTTGTGTATGTAGTTAGTGTAACACCTAGCAAAATAGGTATCTTGACTGCCTAAGGTTGTGGGTCGCGTGGCTGAATTAGACTTGAGATCTAAAGGCAGTGGGGAGTAAGGTGTTAACTAGACTTGATGTCGTAAACCCGAGGAAGCTTACTGCAGACCAGAGAGCTAGATGGCGAGGCAGGAAGATACTTGCTACATGCAGATTATAGCATAACTTGCTACAGTTTCACCAACTAGAATTCATGTTTCAGAAATAAACTTTGGCTATTTGTCATACCGCTAGAGCCCTCTTCTTACTTCATGGGGGCTTTTTCTGGAATCCCTCCTTCCCTTCCTTCATCATTTCCTTCCTTTCTTCCTTCTTTCCTTCCTTCCTACATTTCCTGCCTCCCCACGTAATAAACATTTATAAAATGTTCATACATTACATAACAACAAAAACAACAAAGAAATTTTTCAATCCCAATAACTCCAATTTTTTTAATTCTTATTCAATTAAACACAAGTATGAATAAAATATTAAACTCATATCATTACACTTGATCAGTTGAAAAACACATTTTTAAGGCAATTCGCGCACCTTTTATTACTTGTTTGTACGAAACACGAACTGAAATTATTTATTTTGTTAAAGAAAGAGATTATTTTTTTCAGCATACGCTTTATTAACGTAGATTCCATAGTTCCAGCCATTTTTAATATCGGCACTAGATGGATGTGAGTAGTTAGTTTCACGTTCCGGCTACTTTATACAAAAGAGAAACGCCCCTATACCCATTACAACAAGAGACTGGATGAAACCAGAAGCCGGTATGGGCACTTGAAAATAAAGGAAATCTCTTAAGTCAGCCGGAGATGGCACCAAGATTGTTCGCCTGTCCAGGTCACAGCTTAGTCGCTATACAAAATGCGCTATCCTGGCTTCCTGTTAAATTTCTTAAACTGTACACAAGTTGCCATAAATATCTAGAACTCTAAAGTCACATAGAATAGTCTCAGAATTATGACTTCCCTTTCTTCATCCGGGTTATAGTTGTTTCCTTGCTAATGTCCGAATAATTCTTTGTAGACCTACCAGCTGTGTTTTCAGAAGAGTAAAACTGAAATTAAGAGCTTGATTTTACGTGTCTAATTGAAAGTGACTGTACACGAGGATTCGAATCAAATTCGTAACCCTGCCGCAGAACGTGTGGTTTGTTGCAACAGTCATGGCTTCTCTACTTCGTGATAAGATTACTGTGTAAATTTCATAATATTCTTTGTTGTTCCACAACAGGTCCGCGGTAAAATACGCAAAGGTAATTAAATGTACATAAGCATACATACATACGTACATACATATATATGTATGTATACACACACACACACATACTCTACAATGTATTAATGTGAGAAGGATGTAAGTTTACTAGACGCAAGTAGCTTCATTCCAAAATTTCACAGTTCCTGATTCGAGTAACGGAAAGCATGAATACTACATTTCTTCCGTCGTGTTTTATTGAATCTGAAACAGTTGCATTGGAAAATTTCTTTAGTGGCTTAAATATCGTCCAAGGCATATTCTTGTTTTACATAATAAATTTATTGATTGGTTAATACTCGTGTTGACGGGGTAAATTATTATTTTATGTACCTATACAGCATCTTTGAAGAATTATTGTTATATACAGACAGACGAAAAGGAGTAATATTACAATGTATAATTCTAAAGATATTTGGCTTCTAGCTCCTGAAAACCGTACTGTGATAGGGAATGGTTCAATATTTTACTGCTAATAAGCACCAAAACATGGAGGGTTTAAGAAACAGAGATAAATACGCACGCACTTTACATCAAGGCGCTGTGAGGGTACGAGAGACAGTCCTTGCTGTTGTAGCTTTGGACAAGAATAAAACCTTACCCTACTATTCAGATAGTAGGTTCACTGAATCCTCAGCCATTTCGGAATTACTTATGTAAAAAAAATTCTTAATATGCTCTGATCAGAAGAAGCATACTTTTCGTCAGTCCATAAACATAAATTATGAAAGTCTGTTCGTAAATTTCACACATGCTAGACATCAGCTCTAATTGGAGATGAAATTATCAGTTCAACTCCCGGCTGTTTACCGTCGCCGCATGAACTACCAGTAGCCTCTTAATGTGTGTGGTCATGACGACGAACAGCAAGACAGCCTGTTCCTTCCGACCGTCGAACCAGCAGTCTGTCGCTATAGTTACCCAAATTTTCGCATCACCAAGACGCTTTGAAACTAAATTTAGAAATTTCAATGCAGATATATTTTATGTTTTCGAAAAAGTGACTTCATAAAACTGTGGTATGTCAATTACAGCACCCACATTCACAAGGGATATCAGACCTTTTATTTACATTACAGGTCGACGTAAAACATAACATTTTTAATGAATAATTTAAATGTTAGAATTTTTACACAATTATTACATCACATTACTCCAATTGTCACAAAACGTACACTCTTATATAATCTACTTCTTCGAAACGTGTGAGAATTGTAAGTTAAGGATTCATGTCGTCCGAAATTTCCCCATGCAATATTATAGCATCCACTATGTGTTACTGTCTTTGTATGTAAAATGTAAGTCCTTAAACATTTCAGTTCATAAAGTCTGAAATTAATACCCTATTGCAACAATAAGAAATTAGGATTTGTTTTTTATGATTAATTTTTCTCGCGGTGCGCAGGAAGTGCCTAAACAACAAAGACTCCCAAACATTATATCCTCAGTTACAAATTTTGTTTCATTCAGTTGCTTAGCAACCAAAACAAGACACATGTGGTTCAGCTACAATGTCTTTTACGTTGTACATAGAATGACAGGAACAAACGTAAGTATTTTTCGAGAATCTATTACCACACCAAATTCCAAAATTCTATGTTTAGTGGCAGTAATATGCCTTCCAACTCAAACATTTGGACCACGGCTATGTTGATATTACTTATCGAAGGCAGTTTGAAATTACGCCAACCAAAGTCAATGAAGTATCATTGCATATTATTATCAGTCTTAAATTATTTCCTCAAACTTAGAGCGAAGTAGATAATTAGTCAAAACACAACAAAGTTTATTATCTAATGACGGTAATCAAGTTAACAACTACTACTACATATTTCGGCCCATCTAGTAGCCATCATCAAGTTGTACATTTAGCTTCAAGAGTTTATGTGATATGCAAATAGACTTTGTTAGATGATGTGATCACAGTCATCTTAACACATAGCAAGTCGTAAAACTATTCTAGATGCATATAGTGTTAGCTGTGTTTTGCCTAATTATCTATCTTGCTTTAAGTTTCATAATACACAATGGGAATGTCTCACCTCAAAGTTATATTCCTCAGTTGGTTCAAAATTCTAGGAGTGATAAGCAAGGAGATAGGCGAAACATAAGCTTGTCTGTCCATACAAAATAAATTTAAAATGAGTTAAAATGACACATATGTATAGGTATTTTATGAATATCGGAATTACACAAAACAGGCTGAAAAACTCTGAAAGGGTGGCTTATGGGGAGTGACGTGTATGTGCTAAACTATTGTGAAAGGATCCAAATATTGTATGCACTGTTCATGACGTCAAATTCAACCTACATTACCAAATATTCATGCTGTAAAAATTAAATACAATCGACCCACAGTTCTTTTCCTCCATGTTTCGGCACCCCCAGAATGCCATCATCCAGGGAATCCTTTTGTTAACAAATACAGCGCCTCTGTTTGGTTCAACGTATAAAATACCGACACACACAAGTTTCAATTCAACACTGTGAAAGAAAGTTGCTTCTCCTTCGATTGCAACTGAAGTAATGCTTGCATGCTAACATTCTATAGATATCTTCTAGCGGTGCAAATGTAAAAGGAAATCTCCCTTTTAGCTTGAAAGGAAGGACCAAAAACCGCAAAGGGAAGTTTAAGCCGTATGGAGTAGAACCTTCTTTTTGATGTACAGAAGAAATGCAAATAGAAGTAAGACGTAGGTATGATCCGTCAAATTCTGAAATATTCGTCAACTTACTAACAAGAAGAGCAGTAGCTTTCATCCCGAAGGTACTGCTACTGAAGGAAACAAGCAAAAAACTTAATAATATAATTAAAGATTTGCGAAGTGTGTGAGATTTCAGGATTCGGCCACAGTCGAGTTAAGGCCTTCGCTCTTGTGAGATGTTCCGTGCTATGTATTTGTATTTGGTTACCATCTTCAGAGTCAAGAAATCATATTAGGCTGTTGGACACTTTGAGATGGTAAAGCTATTTAGTCTCGAAACGTCCGTACCCAGCACACGCGTGTAGTAACACTCGCCGCGCGACATCACGAGAAAATGAAGACCTCAAATTAAAATTTATTGGGCTTGTGAAGGAAAATTATTTCCAGTTACACTGTTGAAAATATGCCTCTCAAATATAGCAATTTTCTTCCAGTTACAGCACATTCGGATAATATAAAGCAAGAGGCGGGAACTTTTGTTTGCTCGGTTGTCGGTTGGAGAAGTGGAAAGTAAGCATGGCAAAGAAGTTGCGTCCCTTACAATTATCAAATAAATGTCTTTACTAACAAATACTTCACACACATCACACCAAAAGCCATAAACACAACGGTATAAATAATCAATTTGGAAGAGATGTGTTAAAGTTTACTTTGTATTTTGATGTTTTCCTGAGATACACGAGCATTAATAAGCTTTAAGCCACGTCGAAAAACACAAACACCGACACCACATCTAACATAAAGATTTGTTACAGCAAAAATCGAACATTTTATTACGTTAGTCGTTTGTTATCTATCACAATGTTTCATCTATACCTTGGACACGAAAATAATAACAGGTATATTTTTATAATACTGGAAAATGCTCTTTGATATTTGAAAGCAATTTATTGTGGTTACCAACAACGTACCGCAAGTATTCCGCTGTACTATTCCTTTATTATTTAGATCCCTCAAGAAACACATATAAATCACAAAATTACTTAATATATATTCCTTGTAATCCTATAATTTCAGAAAAGACAATTGTGTTTACACTAAGGTAAAATAAAAACATAAAATTAGTTTGCTACTAGTATCTTCGGCCAGGGTGGACATTGCAGTACCGATTGAAGCGACCTCTTCAACTCTTTGATAACTACGTGACCGTGCATCACTGATAAAATAATGTAAACAACCAAATAGATGCAACAATAACAATTTATTAATAATTTCAATCACATTAACATGTTTCGGGTGATAATTTCGCCCATCCTCAGGAGCACTAGACTGTGTTTACAGTTTGTGGCAAAATGCACCATAGATGCTGCCGACTGGTGACATGAATGATGTGGAAATGTTCCACAGTCCCACCTCATCCATGTCACCAGCCGGCAGCAATTCTGGTGCATTATTCCTGAGGATGGGCGAAATTATCGCCCGAAACATGTTGAGCTGATTGAAATTACTAATAAATTGTTAATGTTGCATATAGTTGGTTCTTTATATTACTATCCTTCAAATCTTGTTTATTGTTTTTTCCTATACGTAACTAGTATCAACTCCGATAGGAAACATGCCCAACTACAGAGTAGCCTTATTTTCCATGAGCCACACTGAATTTTTCGTGTACTTCTCCAGACCAATATAATCTGCTTAAAGTATTTCTGGTCAGGAATACTGTGCAGTATTTGCAACATGAGTTTTATGTATTACGTCCTGAATAACGGTGCAACAAAATTCATATTTTACGTTACTGCATTTTAATATCTAATTTTTCTAGAGTACGTCTTGATAGTCGGAGTTATGGTGTAAAGAATGTGAGATCGTGAATGATCACAGCATTAGAGGAGAAGGGGCACTTTAAGGTACGATTTTCACATTTCCCTGAAGGAAGAGAGGATGAAAAAAAAATATTTAGCAACAAAAGCGATTGCCGAATACAAACAGATGAATGTATTTTACCGTTGACCTAACAATTTCCATAAATTAACCTGCATATCTCACATACTAACAGCAAGATACAGATTTCAAAACATTGCCATTCTTGTCCTGACACCTACCCTCAGTCTACTCTATGACAGCAATGAAACTGTTATTGTTTACTCTATTCATTTCATTCTAATGGGAAATAATTTTCCGGAAGTTTTACAAAGTTAACATGATTGTAATGTTAAACCGAATTTACTTGTCATATATCTCATTTACATCACTATTCATGATATCTGTAATCCACCATTTAGTATAAACTATATACTTGACATTTCAATAATTTTATTTATACTAATAATAACATTGACTAGTTTCTAATAACCTGGGAAAAATGTACAGGCATGTGAATGGTAACCACAAACATGCAACTCTTTAATGACAGCTCACTACCTGACAACTGGATAAAAGTCAGCAACATTCAAATGATCATTAGTCTTCAGATTAAACTGCGTCTTGACAAACTTCGTGTTGAGTAGGTCCATGTTTGCTCAATTTATAAATTTTTTTCAGTTTCCGTAGAAGAAAATGATAATTCTCTGTTAGTTCTGTGCCAACCTTGTTCAACCTAAACTCTTGTACTTACACAAAAGTCGTCTATACTTCGCTATTATTCTGGCCACTGTCTCAAGTGACTGTCACTTACACACGGGCTTCTCACATTGAAATTATAAAAAAAAAGTTATGAAAATAATTTAATCTACAAGAGATAAAAACAGACTAAAATTTCGTTTAGTTGTGATGGATAAAAACAATGTTTTATTGCTTCAAGCTCTACATCCAAGTATCAACAACATAAATTTGAAAGACATTACATAAATCAACTTGGAAATAGAAGTGTAGAAGAAGAGTGACAACGTACGTTCTTTCGCGAAGACAGTGCTGTGACAAAGAGAATTTATGTAGAGCAAATTGTAATACGGAACGATTTATGTATGAGGTAGGAGTGGTCGATGAGAAAAGTGAACTATGCCCTATACGGGAACTGTCTTTCAATTTCAAACCGCAGAATAACAGACAAGGAACCAGCAGCGACTCTCTCTAAATAACGTACAAGTCGATTTCCCTCGCGCGTGCCTAAATGGCCTGTGTATTTTATACCACGTTTGCCCTCTTTCAGGGTAGCGTGGATTGACTACAAGCAGATGCAAGCAACGGATAGTGTCGCTTCTATTCAGGACCGTAAAATAACTTGTCCCCTGCAGCTGACAAAATGAGTAGTTTCTCCATAAGTGAAAGGATCGAAAACTTTTCAGCTTTTAAGAATGAGAATGCTGTGGCTACTGGAATGTACAGCACATATTACACAAATAAAATTTACTCTTCGTTTAATTTCAATAATGAAGCACAAAAAAACTTATTAAAATACTACTGCGTTGTGAAAATATTGTCCACAAAAGAATGTCTTTAGAACTATTATTCTCAAAAATGTCCCTAGTAGAACTGAAAGATCAAAATGAAAACAATTCAAGACGAAATAGATATTTAACTCACAGTAGTAACACAACGAAATAAATCCTAACCTTTATCTAAAGTGCTGCAAGAATATGTGGTATAAGGATGTCCTCTTGTGTGTCAAGTTCGATTGGATTTTGTTATGCTGTTACAATTCTCCATAATTTTTACATTATTTCAAGGTTTCTTAAGGGTCACCGGTAACTTTCAAGTTTGTGGTGGCATTGAGGTAATCGTATCTTCAACCTATATTTCTAGACCTCGCACATATTTGTGTTTATTACCACAAAAACATTCCTTCACAACATTTCAGAATCAGAAATCACTTCCTGTTAGAGCTGGAGAATGTGAGAACCATCATAGCGGTTTTTTCTACTACTCCGTTGCCGGGACAACTAGAATATATTTCCCATATAATTTTCAATATATATTTTAAACGTCCTATGTAACTCCAGATACAAAACACTTCTTTCACCGGGAGACATAGAATAAAATATTTTTTCTAACCATACATGTGTTGATCCCTAAATAATAACTTCCAAGAAGTCTTCGAATTTAGAGCAATATCCTTTACAATTTATTTGGTCTGTGCCTAATAGTAGTCTTAACACTGTTGCAGTAAAATCCCAAGATTCAATGCAGCTAATACCACAGTCCATACGGCCAGTTAAACAGACGGGAATACACAGACTGCCCTAACATAACTTTAAAAAATAACATTGTAACGTATTTACTAACTGTACCAACTTTTGTTACTCCTGGATAAATGAGGCAAAAATAAGTTAAATACTTTTCCGTGTATTAATTGCACACAGTGAAATGCTAGAAGTAAAATCTATTTTTCCTGCAAGTAAATAAACGGGCTTAAATAACGCCACACATTCCATGCACTGACTAGTACAAAATATTACTTACAGCACTCTCATGTATCACGCAGTTTCACTGAACACAGACACCACAGCTCTTGTGACAGAAATGCTGTTTATGTAAATGAAACTTTGTACAAAATTAACGTACATGTTAACAGTAATGTACTCATCAACTAGCAAGGGCAGAACTAAACCAAGAAATCAAAACGGTTTCTGGATTTGTTAATACACCTGTTTCTTCCACTCCCCTCGCGCTGCCCACTGCTAGTCGAGGCAGGTTTTCTCCCCTCCATGTCACTAGCAACAAAGCGCCTCAGACGGTCGTGTATCTTATGTTGGTAAACTCTGCATTGCGTGGAACGTTGCCACACAATGGTTCTCGTATCTTTTTGTACTTTATTTAGCAAGGCTGTCGGTGTGTATCTAGAGCCGAATATACAGCCTCGATGGCCTATGAACTAATACGAATTCGGATAAACTGCTGTGTGAGAAGGCAAGATACTAATACAAACAACAAATTTCCTGTATATTTTATAGGACAGATAATGAATAATTCGGACAAGGGAGAGAAGCTTGTTTCTAAAACTGCTGACATAGAATATTCTACAAAGCAAGTTAATAAAATCCATTACCTCTTTACACAGAATACTGAGTTTTGATACTGATATGTTCCTAAAAACCGTACAGATTCGCCAGGAGAATAATCACCACTGATCAAGTAGGAACCGAATTTAAATTCGAAATTCTCTTCCAGTGCAAGCTATAATGCTCAATTTAGTCTCTGTTGAATAATTACAACCCTAAATTAATATATTGGATGAAATCTAACAGGCCACACCACATTTACCCAGTATTTAGGCACTGGTGTGCTGCTGTGTAATGCGTTACGAGATCTAAGTGCGTGAGACACTAGAGTAAAATCTGTTAGATTCAAAGCAAATTGTTACGGTTTTGACAGCCAAATATTATCTGGATGTGCTTATCTGTCTTTGATCTACATTAATCCTTAAGACACAAACTGCAGTCAACATTTTACTGTTTATGGACTGTAAAATATTGACAAATTTGCGTCACTAAAATGTACTTCAATAATAAATATTTTAATATGCCATAGCTGAAAACATAGACAAACGAACGAAAAAGTAAAAACTACTTCGTATTAAGGACTAGAATTTTAGAGGAACTAATAATCCTACCCGTGAACTTGCAACCAAAGATTAAATAATTATTTTTGACAATATTATTACTACTTATATCGTTGGGAAATAATGAATTTCGGCAAAGTTGGCTCATCACTCCGACTATGCATCATATCATCAAGGTGCAAACAGTGCGCATGTGAAGCCCCACACAATCTTGGAGCCTTATTAAGTGGAGGCGAGTAAAATACAGCGCTGTTATTTCGTAAAGGGGAGCCACAGATTTAAAATTTTGACTGAGACATCTGAGGCTTAAATTTTACTTCGTCTTGCCAAAGGAGAAAGAAAAACATATTTCAAACACTCATACATCAAAGCCGCTCTCACTTCGACCTTCCTCACTCACCTTTAACGGCATTGACTGTAATATACTCATCCCTTCCCTTGCTTTTCGCGGAGGTTAGCTTCCAAAACACCCCACAAAAACGAAAATCAGAGAATAATTGACCACCCCCATTCAGTCAAGAAATTAATATTCAGTATTTGTTAGTCTTTCCTTTTTTCGTAGAAGCATTGTCATGTGACAGGCTTATATTTTCCTTCAGTCTGTTGAACGTTATGCGACATGGTTCAAAGACCTATTCGAGTTGAAAATTTTTGATGTTTCATTTCATTTAAAGTCCAAATTCCTGTATTTTTATCGTTAGGGCCAGCCTGTGAATTTGGGAAACTGCGGAGTGGGACCCTAAATACACTAGACTTTATTCTTCATAAAACCATTTAAAGCCAAGTGATTCCCTCTTATATTAAAATTCGGCAACATGTAATGGTGAGCCCAATGCGCGTTTGTACATTTCGTATCATTCTAGGAATAAGAAGTGATTTATTTCCCTCCATCAGATTACGAAGTGCTTTCTGCTAATGAGTCGGAGTGTGCTTTTTGTGTAAGAGGAACTGAACTCTTAAATACAGTTAGTCACATTTCAATTTGTGAAAGTTAAACCAACACATCTAACGCTCCCCTTGCCTTGTAGAACAAGGAAAGCTTTAACGCTGAAGTCCTGCTAAATTACATGTGTGCAGGTAAGATGCCGACCTTACAAATTAAGCAGTACTCTGAAACTAGGTCTCAAGAATATAAGCCACTTAGTTCGAAGGTATTCCTGGAGAAGTGGTGTAAACCCAGGTTACTCCATGTGAGTTACAATACTGCTGAAAAAGCTACCTGTTTAAAGGTCGCAGGTAAGATTAAGGATCACGTACAATAAGTAATACAGTGTACCATACAAAACATAAATATATACTGCAAAACATTTATTTTACATTCGATTTTATTTTTTAAAAAGTACAAATAATGTGATAAACAAGTTCAAATATGTAATTACATGGGATGCTAAAAGTGTTCTCCACTTTCTTCAAGAGAAACATTCACCCATTTCACAGATTATCTTGGAAATATTCGAAGAGTTTGTTGGACACTGCCGGCAACAGCCTGTTCAGTATTACATTTAAGGTCTTCCAGAATTCTTGTATTTTTACTGCAAAATTATTTCAAGAAATCCCCACAGAAATAAGTCGCGCAACGTGAGTTTGCGGATCGTGTAGCCTAAGGCCACGACCGACAATGCCACCGCAGAAGGAGTCATGCAAGGAAGCTTCTTTTCTTTTTCTGAAACCAGAAACAATGTAATTTCTCTTCCAGCAGGGAAAGTAATTAAGTCAGAATGTCTTGATAATTGTTAGCAGTAATTCTCTCTCTCTAAGTAACAGTGGTCCCTCAGTTCGTAATCGATATACTGTGCAATTCTTGGCCAATACAGAGGGATTTCAAGCTGTGTGTATGGTGTTTCAGTACGCCATATTCTACTGTTTTTACTACTAATTTTTCCATTGAAGTGGAAACATGATTTGTCAGTACAAGTAAATTAACCAGCACATAAACTCCTTCACACACAAAACTATGAAACCAATGGAAATGCCTGAAATTTGCAGTGGTACTGCGGGGTTGAAACCGGTGCACTGTCTGGAATAAAACTGGTTGTAATTTCCTCCGTTCGTTGCTCGATGAGAACTTGTCTTAGATCTATTTCCTCTGACAGTCTTCTCGAAGATATGCGTGGCCATCGAGTTAACCTTTCTTCAACAACGCGCACTAAATCATGTGTTAAAACCATCACAAGTCTAACAGGTTCCTGGTTTAAACATCTCCTGTTTCCCCACATTTTTCCCCTAACCTCAATAATGTAAACTTATTTAAAACTTTTATATCAGAACGCACTTGCGAAATGCTTCATGAACTACAGAAAAATAGTTAGTTACGAAAAAATATTCCGTAATGAACACAGGTTCTTCTTGTGTAAAAAAACAATGTTGTAGATTACACGACTGTTGCGCAACAATGGCCGTCAAAACTGGAGCAAGGTGGTGAACTTGTGCTGATAGACCCAGAAAATGTTGGAGAGAGACTATTACAGCGGGAAGGGGGGAGCAGAAGGGGGGGAGAATGAGCAGCGTCCTGTAAGCGTGTTTCATTATTGATACATTTCTACTCTTTAGGTTACTTTTCGATTGGGACGCTCTGTATTCAGGATTTCTGCATTTTGTTACAAAATATTAATTTATAGTCCTTTTACTGCTCTCTTTCGTTAGTTTAATATGTCTGCCCTTAAAGTTGCTTCTTATAGGGAAACTAAATTCTGAATTTTATTAAAAAATATTAATTTATAGTCTTTTACTGGTCTCTTTCTTTATTCAAATATGTCGGCCCTTAAGGTTGCTCCTTATAGGGACACTAAATTCTGCATTTTGTCACTGAATATTAAATTGCTGGCATTTAACTGCTCTGTCTGATTATTTATACATTTCCGGTCTTTAGGTTGCTTCTTTTATAGGAAAATCTGTTTTAACGAATTAGGCATTTTGTCACAAAATGTTAACTTGCTCCTCTCTTACTCGACATGTACTCTGTTCTTATCGAGATAGGACATGAATCTGAAAATAAAATTTATACCAACTTCAGTTTTCAGAAGGGAAGTTTCATCCACTCAATGTACTATAAGCCTCGTCCAACTACATAATAAATAGACGGTCTGAATCTCATTCTCTTTCATAATTTGCGCGTGGCTTCCAAAATTCCGTACGTACAGGATTTTATCACAAAATGCAGCAGGCAGAAAGTATAAATCATACAAAATCGTAAAAATGTTGGCAAATCGTACACGTCGAAGGCCAACGCAGAAAACACACTTAGCATAAACTTGGCGACTGTCAGTGCTACGGCTGTACAGGCATTAAACTGCCGTTATAAGCAGTGCAAGCTAGCGAGGCACAACATAATCTGCTTTAAAGAGCCTGCGCTGAGGAAAAATTTGTATGCATTACAAGCACACTTGTTGCAAAAGCCAACAAACGAAACTTAAAATTAATCTAAACACATTGTTTAGTTTTTATTATGATAAATTCTTAAGCTCGGCATTTACAATGGTAGTCCATTAGGAGCGTCAGTACTGCGTATTCACTATTGGCAGCGTCTCGCAACAGTTCTAAAAATACCATTACGGAGTTTTATATTGCTGATCAGTTGATACAACTCACTCTGTTTTACTTGCTTACTGTCTCGCTGTTTTTAATTGTGTGTCTTAGCTATCTTATGAGTGATTTCCCGCAAAAGAAATGACACGGCTTGTTGTTTGGAGATCTGCGAGGCTAATCCGTTGTACAATGACGCCCAGCCCATTCTGGAAACATATCATATAAAATTTTGTGCCCTGTTAATTCATATACCAATGGTGTACTACCTTGCTGACAGAAAAACTTGCTCCATGTTGTTCACAAAGACGGTTACATTCTGGTTTCCGTATTGCCACTTTACGCAGCATTAACAGTACTGAAAAAACAAGGAATTATGTCGCCGGCAGAGTATATTTATGCCAATGTGAAAATATCAGGAACATTCAATTATTGTGGAATTATGTAGATCCTATTTAGACCAATAAACACAGTTTCTCGGTCGACATGGCAGCCAGGCTTAAAGGCATCTTCAGCCATCTACGCTTAGAACTCTTCGTCTGTTGCTGCATGACTTAAACTTTATGCGCAAAATTTCAGTCATTTGTCAGGAGACCATTCATGCAACATTTGTAACAATTCACGTCAGTGTGGTTTATAACCTAAAGTTTCAACATTCTTCCTAACACGCGGAAGACTTCTTCAATTCTCGTGCAGCTTGCCTTGCAGACTTTTGTGGACACGTTATGAACGCTTGCGCAATGATAGGTAAATTTTCATCCGTTGTTGTATATTTGTTTTTCCATTTTTATGGCTCGACAGCCCTAGTGTTTCTAGTTATCCTCAGCCTTGAGGTTTCGAGATGACGTTCAGAACCACCATAGTCGTTAGGACTCCCCTGGACAAGTGAATGGGCTGTCGCAGAGACCTCTACCTGGTAGCGCAGAACACTCACAAGAGACAGATATCCATGCCCCTGGCTGGATTTGAACCTACAATTCCAGCAAGCGAGCGACCGCAGACACACTTCTTAGAACGCGCAGCACTTAGAATTCATTTCTTCTTTCCTTGCTGAGCTTAAAATTGTCTTGCGTTCATGAAGCCTCTATTGCTGCAATAGTGCAGAATAAACCCCATTTAACTACAGTACTAATCCCAGTATGATGATGAAAACGAGCGCTGCTCTGAAGTCAATTTCGGACGTATAATGCTGTTACGGTAACAGCTATTACACACTAATGACTGGTACCTCGGTTACAACTACAGCAGTATTGTCCTCTCAAATTGTGCGCGTACATGTTTAATAAGACACCGTACAAAAGACGGGCCCGGAAAGCCCCAGTGCGATTGTGTCTGCAATGACCAAACACAGTAGTGGTCACTAATCATGAACCACCCGTGGAAGAGATGTAGGCGCCTAGACGTTAGATTGACAGTACATTGTAATGTGACTTGGAATTAGCCAGTTTACCAAGTATTTAGGCGGAAGGTCCTGCGACCGGCCCTTTCGACATGGGATTTCTTATTATTCTCCATCTTATACAAATGCTGGATGAGTCTCACGCAGGAATCAGAATTTAAAATCGTTAAAAAAATCCGTTGCTTTAAACACAGCACTTCCAAATAATCTTTAAAAATTCCGCACTTTACTATTAAGTAGTAAATAAAAGTTTTCTGCCCCTTATTACTTAACACCGACCTAACTTCTTCACTTTCATGCTGCCCACATCAGAAGAACGGAAGGGGAAGTCTGGCAACCCTCCTATAAAGTAATTCCCTTTCTCTACCCACCCACCGCTCCCACGAAACAAACCGTATCAAACTAGTCAGTCCTACAAGCCCGACAAGTTCTGCCAGCAGAATGTATCGCTGCTTCTCTGCTACTAAGTGAATAAATAAATAACTCCACGCAGCAGAGTCCTCGGGAACTAATAGTTTTTCAGCTAGTCAAGAAATTGCCCACATTAAAAGGAACTCGGAAGTTCATTATCGCATTCACAGGAACTCGTCACCAGTCCCTATCCTGAGCCTTATCAATCAAGTTCATGTCTCATCCTGCTTCTTGAAGATACATTTTAATATTATCCTCTCACCTACGCCTAGGCCTTCCAAGTGGTTTCTATCCCTCAGGTTTCCCCACCGAAACTCTGTATGAACCTCTCCTATCCCCACGCGTGCTACATGACCCGCCCACTTCATTTTCTCTTGGTCTTATCAGTCGAATGACAGTTGGTGAGGAGAACAGCTCGTAAAGCTCCTCATTATACTACTATTACTACTACCACTACTATAACCACCCCCACCACCACCACCATGACTACCACACCACGACTATTGTCACTGTAAAAACAAATTATAAATTCTACTATGACACTGTTGCCATCTATAGAAACTTTCTGCACAAATTCAGGTAAAGTTTCAAACCCATTCACAACCTCGGTGACCGAAGGGGTGGTTGGTCAGCACCACGTCCCGGCCATTTCACGAGCGGTAAAGAGCCAGTATCCACTGTACTGTGCAGGAGACTGAGTGGGCTGTAGGACCGGTCTGGACGGGCTGGGAAATCTTGCTCTCACCAGGATTCGATCGCTATACTAAGTTATCCCGACCACATACTGGAATATGGAATATATTAAAATTGCACCTGGTAACAGCTGTTCCAACTAACTGTATCTATCGTATCCTACGTTAGACAGAACTTGGCGTATTTCAAGCACAAAAATCAGCTTTGTTCGAAAATAATTGTAACAAGAAACATAAAATATTTCTATGGAAAATCTGAACAAATTACTCTAATTCACGCTACTATGTGTATAATAATGTGAATGCGGATATTTATAACCACAAGGTAAACCACAATATAAATAATAGGTTTTATTCACTAACTCCAGCAGAAAGTATCTTGCATATCAGGCCTGTCACAGCAGCAGGTGAAAGTATTTACTTACGCTGTGGCTCAGATCGATCCCTGTTGTAGAAATTAGGTACTATTAATACTAATTATTTGAAATATTTTACTGTGTTTATCACAAATACTATGAAAGTTCTTCCAAAAGTTTACTGAAATGGATCAAAGTATTAAAAAAATCACACATTCGCAGATATATTGCTTCGTATGGAACATGGTGAGGGACATTCGTTGAAAGGTTATTATTCAAACAAATATATTTATCAAATATCAAATATAAATGTAATTAAAGTACCCTGTATTAAAATCTATTTAAAAACCAAATTAACAAACGTTAAAACCGCCAGTGATTAATATACAGGCCTACAAATGTTGTAAGCCTATGGGTTACTTTGTGTTCCATGGGTCTTAACGTTCCACAATTGTCCATTTTGTCCATAGGGTGAATTTATGCGTTTTGTATTGTTCTCAACCAACATCAGGCGAGTATTGAATTAGAGAATATTAACTGACTAATTTTTATAACCGAGAAACAGTGTGTTTACTGCGAAGTATGACCCGAGTCTTTAAACACAAATAACGTTATTGTTGTAGATGTACGGTTGGAGACGAGCACGTTCAAAGTTAATTTTGTTATATTTGTGGGTATAAATAAAGGTTACGTCATATCAAAATGGGATATAGTGTATGTATTTAACCACAAGCAATGACAGCTTTGCATTAGTAATGCACAGATAAAACAAACAATATTCATGTAACGATATACAGTATGAATTCGAAACCGTTTCATGAAAAGGGAACATTGAAGTTTGATGGGGCATGGACCAATAAATGTTTCCTTTCGTCATAATTCACACACCGAGATCAATAGAGTGTGGGACTCTTTGTAGACACATCCCTTGCACAATGAGTTTGGCACTTTATGGGGGCTGGAATTGTGGTTTAAATTTAGGACAGTCATTCTCCTTTGTTTCGTATGAAAAGGATTCACACACGAGCAATAAACCATTACACAATCAAGACGCTGAAACAGTTTAATGAAAATTGGCATTATATATTTACGAAAATAAAAACACTTATTTTAAAAGTTCAAAGTACAATTTTGTTTTACAGAGTCTGATTTTCAAGTCGGGAAGAAGCTTAATATATTTTCCATGGAATATTCATTCGTAATTAAGGTGGAGTACTTATTTCTTACTAGAATCTTAGTATTGGCGCGCTTAGCACCTTGGAACGAGATGAAATTAAGAAATACCTTGACTTTCCTCTCTCTCCTTGTCTCTAGCACAGAACCACCATGTTATACAGAAGTTACAGAAAAAGGGGTAACATGTTGAACTTCTAATTTCATTATCCAGCTCTGCGTCCAGGCGTGTGCAAAACAACTTTCAGTCTCCTGTTAACGATGTGTGCTGTTTGCAAAAAGGCAGATCCTGGAAGCCATGATCGATAAAGACTTTTCAGAACCAAACACTTCGTATTTGTTTAATATCACCCATTGGTCACCTGCTCTCTAATCTCTCTCTCTCTCTCTCTCTCACACACACACACACACACACACAATAATTTTTGCAATTTACTTAAAACGTTTTCTTACAAGAAATCAAAGCTTAAAACAGAGCGTTAGCTCAGAATCACAGAAATTCCTCATGTCATTTCTAACATGTATCACAAAACTTTATATTCTAGATTCACGATTCTAAATCTGAAAGTGACATTATAAGCTGCAACATTTTACAAGTCACATCTAAATTCGATGTATTTTTTAATTATTATTGAACTTTTTTACAAAGTAGACAAAGAGGTTATATCTGTCTTTCTCTCTGTCTCCCTATGAGATACGCGTAGTGTAAGTATGAAAATCACTGCACGCGATTTTAGCTAGACATAAGCGACTTTCATTAAGTGTTTTGCACAATTTAAGTTGCGTTAAAGTCGGAAAAATATAATGAAGAGCTTACACGCAATACCTGCAATGTTTATGCGTCTGTTACTGTCTATGTGTTTATCATAGAGACAGATGTTTCAAATCAAAGTTACAGACAGAAATCAATCACATATTTTGCAATCTACGTACTTTGGATTTTCCAGATAATTTAACGAAGGATACAATTCTCGAATTATTAAGCGAAAAAATTTTCGTTTAATAATTCGAGAACGCTTCTATTCAATTTAATAATAAAACATTTTTCTCATTTTTCACTAGTTCTTCCAACAATCCTCTTTCGCCCTTCCATCATTGTGTGGTAGACATATTAGCTTCAGAAAGTCCCAGAATTTCGCTGGTATAATTTACAGGAATTTCTGCTGTGAATAAAGAAATGTACATAAACATCGTTCGTCACCTTAATGATGCGGTCAGAAGGAAACGCCCTGAAAAATGGAGAATAAGCAGTTGGTTTCTCCTTCACGACAGTGCTCCAGCACACCAGTCGGTTTTGGTCAAGGGTTTCTTTGCAAACAATACTGTAACAACACTGGGGCCTCTCCCATACTCTCCTGGCCACGCTCCAGCTGATTTTTACCTGTTCCTTGGACTGTAATCAGCATTGATTGGACGGTGCTTTTGTGATGCTACTGACATGATTAGGAATGTGGTGGAAGAACTGAAAACGCTTGCACAAAAAGGCTTCCGGCAAAGTTTCAAACACCCAGTCGCTGGCAGGAGTTTATAGTCGCACAGTGGGACTATTTTGAAGGAAATGTAGCTTCAATGATTGCACAGTTTTGTATTTCTCAGAAATAAAGTGCTTCCAGGAACATTTTGAAGCTACCACGTAGTGTAAGTACGTAAACCACTGGACAGATATATTTTTAATTCAGTACGATAGACATTCCCCATACACTGTCCAGTTTTTAGATTTTATGACACATAATGAAGGTCACTTTACTTAAATAAAGAAATACTAAGTATTATATGTACTGTGTAGCCTCTATACACAGACCCAAGTATGCTTATTAAATCGTACACTTTGATATACTCCGTGAAGCTGATTTTGTACGCTTGCCTGGTGCAGGCCTAGCGCCGACTGAGCTGAATTAGCGTCTTTTAATGTAAGTTAGAATTGTTTTTTTTAAATACAAGATTGCGTTTAGGGAATTAGATAATCTTAATATTGACCGATAATCAAATTGTTCACTTTAGAATCTAGACTTCATGGAAACTCATCTCTTAAAAGCTTCCGATCTTCTTCTGTATTTAATGTTAATAAATACATTCTTATATGTGATGTTGCTATTAAATAAAGAGACTGTGCAAGTAGTTTTCCGGTAATCAACAAAGTAAATATGCACTAGTCACCTCTGAATCTCCCTCCAGCTGCGTGCCAAACGACGCTCCGTTGCGTTGCAGTAGTGTTGAATAATATATTTACAAATGATTTTAAAATGTTTCGATCCAGCTTAACAAAGACCCGAGCAAAGAGTAAAATAGAAATTTCTTGTGAAACCGAAAAAAATTGCCACCGAAACCTTCACTTTTTTTACGTGAGGTATACGGAGAAGACAAAAAATTACTTAAATATCTATCATAAAGTAAAGTCAGAAATGCTTTAAGACCATAAAAGCTTATATGGACTAATATATAGCTCCTGACGGATCCACTTCGAAGACGACAGCACGCAGATAAAATAATTTTATTAATAAAATAGTTTTGAAATTATTCTTTTTAGGTAATAACCACGTTTCTTATATAAATAAATACATTTCAAGCCGCTTTAATTTTTTTTGCCAGTTTCAATGTTATGAGTTATGTAAATGAGCCAGGAATTGTCCACTCTCATATTCTTTAATTAATCATACAACATGTCATAAAATATTTCGTGCCGACATTTACACTGGAGGAAGGACTTTTGTAGTAACCAGTACTGGGTTAGATCCCACAAACTTTGTAGCAAAACCTTTCATAACTCCGAGTTAAGGTTCACGAATTGAGAAAAATCTCAAATGGGCAAATTTACACCTCACACCAATTACAATTCACTGTATGAAAAGTACACAGACAATAAAATCAAGAGCAATATTTCCTCACGATCTGAGATTTTGACACCGCTGCTGTAGAACAATCCAGTCTTCTGAGAAGAGATTTGTACCTCCACCTTCACTGCAGTCCGTGAAAAGTGACTTTTGATGGACTATCCTGAAGATGAAGGTAGCAATTTCCTCCAAAACGTCTTTACGAAATGTTCAGTATCAAGACGTCATACTCCGGTAAAAAGTCAAATTTTCCGAATTAAATCCAAAACACACATAAATGAATGCTTTAGCAGTGCAAGAAGGATATAAGAAATTTATCTCAGTATTTAACCAACTTGATGTAAAAATTTTGTTTCACAATAAGTTTTATTTCATGCCTCTACATGTTTCGAGCACATGTGCTCGAAACATGTAGAGGCATGAAATAAAACTTACTGTGAAACAAAATTTGTGCATCAAGCTGGTTAAATACTGAGATAAATATACTGAGATGCAAGGTCAACAAAACTTCAAAAAAATATAAGAAATGTTTGTCTGTTTTAGCTGCCCAATACACCTACTCAGAGTCAAAATATGACGTTACCTTAGATGTCAATATAAGTACAGTGTTTCTATAATTTACCTAATTTTCCCTCGACAAAGCGTTTAATTCTTAAAAAACCCGCTTTAGTACAATAAAAATATTTCATTAACCTCGGTCTGAAATACGATGACCATTGAAATTTCAGCTTTTGATCTGATTGTTCAATAATAATTTTTCGTCACTGATGGAAGGACATACAATCTGCTATTATAGATGACATAGTTTTCCCATCTGTTTGATGGAGACGTTATAATTATGTTGGACCCATGTGATGGAATTCTTGCTTACTACATATATTTTTACTCTCTACTTGCAATTTGGTTTTACTTCTAACTCATTACGTAATAATTTTTCTCTTTCCACACTGCCACTTTTACTGTCTATAAACTTGTTTTGTCAACACGCTCCGGACCAAATGATACTGCTTCATCCAAGATGCGTCCGTTTGTCAATTTCCCCATTTGTTATTACTAATATTGCTACCATTCCGTGGTATTAACAACACATAACAAGAAAATTCGACCCTTTTCACGACGTGAAGGCATATGAGGTGTTGAAACTTAGATCCAATGATTTTTAAACTCGGCACTAGACTGAGGTGAGTGGTCATGTTCACACCCTGACCATTGTACCGTGGGCAAATACTTCCCGGTAACCATTGCATAGCTGGTCGGATGGGCCCCAGACACGGAAGTCGTAATGTGTAACCTTGATATTATTAATAAAAAGAAATTTCCATTATGTAACTTCGCATTTACTGTATTTGTTAAACACAAATGCATACAAAAATTGTTGTTAGTGCTTTCTAATATTTTCGTACGTAGGGCTTCGGTTCGAGAGTACGTTCTGATACTATAGTCAGCATTATACAGCATAAAATAACAATTGCCGAGAAGCTACAACAGTGTCTTCTTCTACGAAAATTGTCGGACGTGATACCGAGTGCACAATTTATTATTTCAACAGGACGAAGCTGCATTTCATTACTATATGCACGTTGCCTAAAAATCATTCCTGCTGACCGAACGTCGCAGCAAAGTAGATAAAACTCCCAGTCCGTATTAAGGAGACCCTGGGTTCAAATTTGTGTCCGGTAATCGGCTAAAATAATTCAGTTTATCGTAGTATTCCTCAGTCCCACAATGAAGACATCAAAACAGACCACCATTTAGACCAAGGTAATAAACATTCTTATGACCTACTTACCATACCATTCTATTCCACTTAGTCTGAGTTGCTGCATCACCAATTATACCATACAAAAATAAAATCTACTCCGGCTGACAGTCCGCCCAATGTAGAAGAATCACGTAGATGTTATGATTAAAAATTTTAAATAAGTATACAGTACCTAAACGTTGACAAAAATTTAAGTTCAATTGTAGCAAGATTAAGTATAAACTGCGTCACTTGAAATGAATAATCGTCACCAAAATGATCACGTAACATTCAGCAGAATACACCCCTCAAGTTGGAAGGTTGGAGTTTCTCGTAACGGTGTTGATGAAGTTCAGGTTTTCTGGGATGTGACACCGTGTCACTGGATTAGAGATTCCTGAAGTTTTGAAGAAAGGTGGTGCCTTATAAACGTCGGTACCACTCACCGAAAGACTCAGTGTCATATCCCAGAAGACCCAAATCCTAGACCGGTACGATGTTAGTGTCTGAAGTGTTATAGTACGTGTATTTGTGAACAGATTTTGTTCTTCGATTTTGTAGCTCCAAATAAACAATAAAGAACTGCGTTTGTATTATATTTTGTAGACCAAGACAATTATTTTATATCTTTAGGAGAATTGTGTTTTCATTGGAAATAAAGAAAGGAGAATGACCAGTAATTAGCTAATCCGTCCCAAATCTATTACCCTGACAAAAAGTTTCTTTATGTTGTTGGCACAAAATTCATTATGCAGTGTAGAATAATACATAATACAAACTAATATCAATAAAGTAAGTTAGTAACTGCCGATCCCAGTGGCCGCGTGGTCTAAGGCACGGGTCTTGGGCCGCTCGCTTGTTGTTGTTATGGGTTCGAATTCCACCGGGGTCATGGATGTCTCGCTCTTGTGAGTGTTACGTGTTGTCAAAGTCATAGTCGTTGGACTGATAACTCGTCCAGAGAAGTCCTACCGAGTGTGGTGTGTGTGAGTATGATCATGAACCCTCGATAATGAGGAGGCCTTGGTCCACTAGGGCTGTTGCGCCAAGTTAATATAGTAAGTACCTACAAGTTACTTACGATAAATCAGTATCTTCTGTTGAGTTAAAAACTGCGGTGCCTATGTTTACGGAGATTCTGGATTAAAGGTAATACACGTTATAAGACGGATGTATGTTACACGTCCGAAGGCTGGACAGACTAGTCACATTCTGCAAGCAATCAATTAAGAAACCCTCCCCATCTTCATACATAACCTCCACACAGGTACTAAGAATTGCTAGGAAGTAAGACTGAAAAAAAAATATATATATACATATATATATATATATATACATATATATATATATATATTACGCTTCAATGGTCGAAGTCATAACAGGATTATTCTTATCCAAGGATTCAAATCCCGTATAATATTATATGATACCTGCCCACAGCAAATAAACACTCGCGTTGCCCTATTTTCAAGCTGAAGTGCATCGATTCCCAGCGTTATGGCGTCTGGTGTTTCCCTGAAAATTGGTTCACCTGTCGCTCCTGCTTTTCAGATGTACAAAGCTCCCGGACATCCATTTTACTTATAATGAATTTTTATGTAGCAGAGTTAAGCAATGTTGAAAGGCGACAGCGTAATTCGATAACCGTAGCATCATTTTAGCACCACACTTATCTTTTGTGAGATTTGTCTTTGCCAGATTGTAAAGCTTTGTTAAGTACTCCTCCGGTGTTACATCAGTGCCTCAGCATGCTTCCATAACACTCTACGAAGCATGCCTGTCATGCGTAATATAGAAATTCCTCTTCAATGCAAAGCGCCCTTCTTTCAGTATTCTGTTGAGTATGAGGTTCCCTTTCTTTGGTTTTAGATCCCGTAAGTTTTTGTGCTTGCCTCAAAGTCATTTATAATGTTATTTTTTGTTTCACTTTTACCTGTAATTCATAATTCAATGCCACTTCTTGCCACATGTCTTCAACAAACTATCAATTCTTCCACCTCTTCCTGTATGTATTAATCCCTTTAACTATCCTGTCGACTGTAATTTACGTCGTGTTTACATTTTCATATTTTTCTTGTCTAACCATGAGCAGGTTTCTTCCAACTGGATATCTTGAAGTTTGTATCTCCTCCACAACTATTTTTCCAGTTCTCTCACACAACATTAAATGACACTAATATTAAAAATAGTTTAATCTTCTTTATGAATATCCACTTAATAAGCAACAACGTAAAGGAAATAATTCCTTCGTCTGGCATTTACATTCGACACCAGGATACCCTAGACAGCTTCTGCCACAAGCTGTGTCTAGTCATATGATACTGACTAAACTTCTTATATGTCACATTTTCGTCTTGATATGCATCTCTTCGAAATATCTGCACACGTGTCCTATTAGGAGTAACGTACACTGAGCTGGGCCGTACTAGCGTCATCTGTCCTCGCGACGCCAGCAGTACGTCGAGATTGACAGCAAGAACGCGCAAAGCGTCCCCATATAGCAATAGCTCCAGGAGGAAAGCACCCGCACAGCCCCACTGTTGCTACCGTGCTGCATCGCGGCTGGCTCCTCTCCTGCAAATAATAAGATGTGATTTCTTTTAAGCTTTTTCTTTCCTGGATAAAACCATTCCGTTTTGTTACCTTTCCAGTACGTGTTGTTACTTTGACTTATCACCCATTATTTGATTAAGAATAAGAAGCCTATCGATATCAAATTGTGTGGAATTCGTTGAATAGTTTCGGAAGGTAACTTGTGGACTAACGGACAAACACATCAAGACTTCGGGTTAAAAGGGCCAAGAAAGTAGAGTCGACCTTGAAATGAAACCCCGGGCTTTAACATGAGATAACCATCTAGATGAATCCAAAATGTTCATTGTGTTTTTAATTTTGTCCTATGTGGATTACTTATCAAAGAAAACACCCAAATATTTTAAAAGCTAGTAGTGCTAATTTGGCACTAAGCAAATATTCTTTCACTGTCGCAATTCTTAAGAGAATTTGTCAAGGTTCTGCTGATACTTCAGGAGTTCAAGATTCTCGTAATAATTAATATTAATCAAGTTTTATTAATTCCAACCGTCTTTACAACAATACTATAGGTTAGATGTTCAGTTAAGCAAGGAAGAAACAATTCAACGAATTCAACACAATGTTAATCAGTTTTTATTTTAATCAATTGTGCCAATCCGTGTTTGTACCATGAGTAAATTTAGAACCGAACTGAAATTTTACGTGAAAAATAATTAACTTTCTTAAACATTTTGTAACAACCACATCGTATGTTACTTAAAAAACAAAGTAATAACCACTACAAACTTCTTTTTTGTTATTCGCGAATGTAGAAACTGAAAGTTTTAGATCACAGTGTCCACCATACAAAAACACACACGAAAAGCCTTGGTTACATTTATTATCTTCCAGTACTTGACTAAGTTTCAGAGCAGCTATGATAGCACACAATCCCATTAAATGACAAAAATTAAAGTTAACATTCTATTAAATTTAAACACACAAAGGTGTTCGCGATTATTTAAGAAGCTCATCACACTGTCTCTTGTAGGTAGTTTACACTCATATTGAAAACGTAAATATAAATTATACACTGCTCCTTTTATACATAAGTTTTCTTAACCAGATGAGGAAATGCAGGTCTAATAATAAGAAGACAAATTCTGCACAATTAACTCAGTCAATCTGTGACGAATACTTGGAACCTTAAATGCATCCGCTGAATACAACCAATTCCTGTATGAAATGAAACATAATTTCATAGTCAGTACCCCTTATAAAAAATAGGCTGCTCATTAGAAAAATATTTATAATTTATTGTGAGCGAAATAGGAATGAATACATTCAGTGAACGAAAGAGAGACCGCCGGTAAAAACCATATTTTGGAGAGAGTTATTTAAAGAAAAATATGTTTCTGAGTATTGTTCAGGTTTTTTAGCACAATGCTTATAGAAATATATGATACAAAATCAGGTAATAAGATAAATGAATCAAATAATATGGTGTTAAATTACAATTGGAATGTAAGTGACCGTGAGACAATTAAGTGTTTTATATAAATAGATTTTTTAGGGAATATGTTTTGTTTACTTCGGTACCGAGACGGTAAACGAACGGAGGGCAGAGATTAGGATTATAATTGTTTTAAATTAATATATACACGGCGATTATTTCCCACTTATTTGAGATGGTGAAGTGATTAGGTTGTAAAGGATCATTTTCCGAACTGACAGATGTCTCCCGGTTTTCTTTTCATACATGCAGACACGAATGTAATTGAAGACTGAAAAATGAAGGATGAATTTAATGCTTAAATTTTAAGGGCAGACGTCATTCACATATGCCACTTTGTTTCAAGTTAAACAACTCAATTTTTTGCACACACACTTTCAGTTGGATCACAGAATACAAGTAAGTAAAGACATTTTCCCTGAAAGACAATTGGTGTGTTGAGCCTTCTGTGAAATATGATCAAAACTTTTGTATATCATTCAAATGAACCTCGCGTTTTCAACAGATAAGAAAAACGGTTAAATATACTATAACAATATTATTTGCGGAGTAATAAAACGAAATGGCCGTTATTATTTAAAGATAGGCGGAAATGTGTGATCTATGGCTGTTAATATAAGGGATAGGAGAACGAAACAGATGGAGAGAGACATTAATAATTAGTGTGTTGTAAATTAAATGAATCAGTAAGAAAAATGTACTTAACTTTAAAATTATTGCATCATAGAACTGATAAAGAGAAGATTCTTATCCGTCAAAAGTACTGTGGTCGGGCAGGTTGGTCCTACTGTAATACATACAAAACCCCATAAAAGACAGAACAGGTCAAAATCTAAAATGTAATTTCCAAATTCTTGTATTTTTTAAAATATAGATCAAATTTTTCTATATTTTTTACGCTGAGAGATATTATATACTACTCTCAGAGAGGTCTAATCCCCACTGTAATGATTGGTTTTTATATACACTGTCTATATCTCCACTAGATTAAGCTAATGCACAAAAAATATTTTGTACAAATCCAAGCTTTTAGAGTGAAACCCATTCGCTAAAATCATCCCAGAATATACAAGTACAATGAATTAATAAACTCCATTGCTAATTTCGACAAAAAACAAGTAGTTGCAATAGTTATGCGAAACTATATTAAACAAAACCTTTACGGAATTTAATTAACCTGACGCTGCTACTTAATAAACAAATTTAACTAGTAAAATTATTATATAAAATGCGATTCCATTTAATTTATATATTGAAAGTGGCTGAAATCTTCAGAGTGCTGTGAATGTGTGTATGTGTATATGTGCGTGTATATGTGGGTAGTGTAGGATCTTCCTTGAACGGATGTTATTTATTTACCTAACCAAAACTCTTCATGCTTTTACGGAATCCGAAATTTCATCTTCATAGTCACGAATTCATCATCAAACATGTCACTGAACAAGCCCAGTCCCGTTCAGAAGTAACAAGTTAAGTAAGTGTCTTAAGGATACGAGTAATGCAGCTATTCAAGATATTTTCCTCCCTTGATGGAGCTCGAAGTATTATTACCGTCTTCAAAATATCCTGTCATATTCTCTGACTAATACACCTCATACTATCAAAAATTATACTTGTGATTCATTAATTATTACAGCCTATTTAATATCCATTTGAATATAATGTCCCTTCTATGCCTCGTTCATGTATTTTTTCTCTATACTACAGTTTTCCCGTAAAATATGCTGTATTTATTTTCTCACTCAATAATGCTACGTGCTGCGCCAATCACATCTCCCTAATTGCCATCCCCAAGTTTAGTGAAAAATACAACCTACGAAGCCACTCGCCGCTCAGTATTCTCCACCTACCAGTAATTTCCTTCTAATTAGGACCAAATACTTTTCCGAACGCTCATGTCTTACGTTTAGTATCAAAGCATCACATCATCGACATGTTTATATTTGTTCTAGCCATATTTATTGAAAAGAGATTTAATTATCTGTAGGTTTCAAACGCATAAAAATTTCGTGTGCTTAAAACTTAAAGGGAATTAGCAATCTAAGTCAGACCTAGAGCAGAATATGTATTAGGCTTGGTACACATTCACTTTAAAAAGTCGTACATGTCTGAAAATATAGGAAAAACAACACTACCAAAAGGTCGTGTTTTACGCTCTTCACTTCCATCTTATAAAGCAGTACAGCCACTTCGGTACTGTTGGTGACAGAATACTAAAAAAAAATATTAATTTTGGGTGGTGACCTTGGGCGGCATGTTGTTCGGATTGCGTTTCGTAAAAATCTGTCTTAAGAACAATAAAAAGAGAAAAAATCTTGCAGACTATACTTAACTTTATAGAAAAGCAACGACTAATATCAGAAGCCAGCAAGTTGGATCAAGTAATATATTACGATCTGTATTGCAGGTTCTCATTTCGAACCTCGCCTGGGACAGGAGCTTCGTGGTAGGCTGTTTATAGTTTACATTATTTCGTCCAGAATAAATTTAGGGATAGCAAATCACTTCAGTTCCTTGCTAATTTATCTGCAGGTTCTCTCCAACTCGTTATGCTCTATAGTCCAATAATTTGAAACCAAGCCTCTGTATTCTTAGATAATGAGAGCGTTTCTAAACAAACTACAAAGAAACTAATATTTCACCAGGTCCTCTTCAGGACTGGGTCTAACATAGGTTTTAGCAAATTACGATCCACGTGCCGAAAAACCTAGACACCAAATTCAGACTACTTTGGTCGATAAGGGATATTTTAATAATACGAATTTTCTTTAAAAGTTTCCGTTCTTAAAGACGGCACAGACAATGGTACCACAAAAAAAGAAAAATAACTCCAACAAATAACCCGTTAACCTTTAGGCACCACGCATCCTATAGATAGGACAGGCGTACTGCCACTCTCCAGAGAATGATTTTTATATATTTAGTCAACAAATATGTTTAATGATTTCTTATACTTGCTCGTACCATCTCCGTTTATTCTTCCAGAAAATGTCATGTATTGCTTAAAGTTACCTATTTGGTTCATAAAATATTCAAATTTTACATAAATGATGTTCTAAAATTTAAATGTCCAGCTCCAGGACCAAAGGGTTAAAGCAACGTACGTTGTAGAAAATGCCAACAGCTACACGTTCCGGCTCTCTTGATAGCCATCATTGGGTTCTACAGAATAAAATAAAAAGTCTGTCATGCGACTGTAGATGTGGCAGGAGATCTCAAAATTTAACTAATTCGCTCGCAAAACCATTATAAACTATGCAGTATAAAATAAAATAAATCGTATTTACAATTAAAAGCCAAAGATATAAGGGCAGAACAGAATAGCTCTGTGTGATGTAGGGAAAGTGACATTACTAATCTGACTTGTAGGTGTATAATTTAAAGATGCTTTGATGTGATTAATTTGTCTGATTGTTTCTGTTTTTTTTTAACTTATTATGTTGTAATTTCGGGCTCTTGGGTTGCCTTTCTTTCACGGCCACACACTAATAATTATACTAACAATTACTATAACTGTACAATACATGAAACTGACGTGTGTTTATTTACAAGGGGACCTGTGGTGAACTCATTACAGTCGGTAAAACCTGCAATGAGGAAGCGATCTGAGTGAAAGCATAACAAATACATTTAAAATGTGGTCTTATAATAATTTATTTGGTTCCAAACATGGACAAGTGAAGAGCTCTTGTGATGACAGTAGCAAACTTTCGAGTTCCATAAAATGACGGTGGTTTCTTCATTAACTACGATTCTCTTAGCCTTCCAAGAAGATTCTTATCCACGAATTTAGATTTTTCGCCAGGATTTTTTTTTCTGACCAGCAGTCACGGCGAAATAGATTCTTCCGACCCTCAAGTGAATTACGATACCCCACCCTTGGTCTTAGTAACCAATATCTCTACCATGCACTGGAAAAAATACCATTCAATATATGAACACTGATGCTGGCAGGATGCGTATAGGATGGCACGCAGGAGTAGTTGCCAGAATCGTTCTTGTGGGCTTCGGCCACTACCAGTTCGCTTGAATAGCGGCCATGTCGGACACGGACGCCACGACCCACGTCATAGTTGATCATCCGATTTTCGTGGTACCAGAACACGTACGCAGGAGGCTCCGTACTCTTCTTCAGCAGACACGTGAGCCGCAGCGAGCTGCCGGACTTGACAAACTTGTCTGGCCCACCTAGAATCTCTGCCCTCGCCTCTGAAACAACACACAATGCACAAACGGAAGATGTTTTAAACCTGTACAATGAACAGTCGATGAAAAGCATTTCATTGGCTAACAGTACTAATTTGTATTGCAGGGGATACAGTTTCACTGCCTCTCAGTTGTTGGGTTATCCAGAACAGAATGAGTCTGCTCCTGTAACATAGAATATAATGATCAGCTTACAATACAGACAAATACACAACGTGCGCCGTAGTTAGCTTCCGGGATCTCCGACACAAATCGAATTTGGCGCAAGTCAGAACTCAGTCCACATATGGTCAAATATGTATACATATATATTAAAGTCTAGTTGAAACCCGAAATCCAATACAAAAGGAACCTGACCGGCCACATCATAAATGCCCCATGACCTGTGTTATTGCCCAGCAGTATTCTTCCACCACCTGCGTTTCATTGCGCTTTCATTCCGGCAAGTAACACATTCCGCGCGCGTTTCACAAATGCAATTTATTTTTTTAAACTTTTAAAATTGCGTAACTCTGAAATATCATACGTGGTGGAGTGTCTGTACAACTGTCAACAATACAAGACTGCGCCATACGTATATTATACCAAATAAATGCACATTCTTATTCTGTACAAACATTAAATAGGCTTCTGCAACATGTTTCGTTACGTGTTCCATCTCCAGGGAAAACACAATGCCATTTATTAAAAACAAAATGCTACATGCGAAGCTCTTATTTATAGATTCCTTGGTCTGTAGCAACTTCTTCGTTGACAATGATTATATGTAAAACATACTACTGTACGTATTTTAAAACTTATAGTTACACTATGGTTAAAAACATTTTAAAATATATAATTATACATTTTACATATAATCAATGTCAACGGCGAAGCTGCTACACACCAAGGAACCCACAAATAAGAGCTTCGCGGGTAGCATTTGGTTTTCAAGACTGGAATTGTGTTTTCCCTGAAGATGGCACACATGTGACGAAACACAATGTACAATTTCATTTAATGTTTGTACCAATTATGAACGTGCATTTGGTGGGTATAACAAATGATTTACGCTGATATAAAAATGAACGGAGTGGACAACTTTGAAATGAGTATAATAGCTTCCTTTCAATCACAAAATTGTCTCCCCTGCGGCGTTATAAACCACTTAGTTGATTAATAATCATAAAACACGGCAAAATGGAAAATGTAAATTGTTTTGATATTTGACTTATGCTCTAGATTCACAAAGTGTCCTATGTGGTTCATATTCCGAAAAATATTTATAATTTGAAGATTAACTTTTATGTTCTTTAACATCACTTCAAGTAACTTATACAAAAAATATGGTGTGAATGACTGTCAATTATTTCATTTAACACAGTTCATAAAATAAAGACGTATATTTATGTTTCAATAAATATAAAGTTTATTATGAACTATTAATCTCACGGGATTTGAAAATAAGCAGCTGTGATTTCTTTTGAATCAAAACCTGTGAATTTAGAAGCTGGGGTAGCTCAGTCAATGTGGAGACTAAGGTATGGGATCGACGGCTTACAAATCGGGGTTAGATTCCCAGCAGGTAAGAGAATGTTTCTCTTTCCCAAAGCGCCTAGCCTGGGTCTGATAGCCACTCAGCCTCGTACTCAGTTGGTAATGGAGTTTCGTCAACTGGCTTAAAGAGGCGCGTGTACGAAAATGAATTCACCTCCATTTACTGTCGAACTTATGGATCTAAACTTTCACCCCCATATACCTTCATAAAGTGATATTATTCAGTTATTTTACTGCAGGAACTTAGGGAACGAATGAAATTTCTCGGACCGGGAAAATTAGTAACATTGCTGAAAGTCGAAGTTCGTAACCCTGGAGTACAAATTTCGAAGTACACAAATACAAACACAAACATATCATTAAAATGCATTTTTAATTTATTTTAGGTTCTGGCCTTAGTTTTCTTAGTTGTCTGGAGATCTTCTTAAGCCGTAATTGATTTATCTGCCCAGACATCCAGCTCAAAGCAGGTACCCTGCTTTATGGTGTTTCAGACCAGGAATCAGATAATAGATAACAGATGAACAGAAAACACTTCTCCTACAATTGCACTCGCTAACACTTTCAATAATAATTAGAGGTAATAAATCATTCTGTTAATATTTTTGAAAAAATCTCCGCGTTTTATTGTTTTAAAACAACCAATGGGCCCCGCTCCTCAAATAGAGAGTGACATTGGTGCAGGTGAATTTTCTAGGAGAGTGTTGCAGGAATGTGTTTGTACCTAATCGGAAGGTCACAGAAGGTCTGATAAAACTGGATTATGTGAGCGTCCTTATTAGTGCAATTAAATAAAGGCGTATGTGATGGGTGGGATGGGTTGGGCATGCAACACGCCAGTGATTATTCGATTAGAGTACAGAATTTCAGTCGCAGAATGGAAAGGAAGACTGCAGGAGTCAAGAGAATGACAAGCATGATAGACACAGGCGGAGATCCTGAAGTGAAGATGGGGAGGACACTGAGCACGAATGAAAGATCGAAATGGACATAAGGTCTACAATGTTGGGACCAAAGGATCGGGAAGGTAAATCTTGTATGACCGGGAACCAGGTGGTCGGACGTCTTCCAGATGACTGGTGGACCCTGGACACGAGAGGCACCAACCCGGTCATCGTAGAAGAATATCCAATGGAGACAAGAAGCGGAATATCTGCCTCTTCAGGACTAGATTTCCTATCGCAGTCTTCTCGAGCTATCACTGTTAAGCAGAGGACCGTTACCTTACAGGAATTTCCGGCTTATTTATTTATTTGTTTATTTATGTATTTATTTATTCCACTTGAATAGATGAGGCTAATTAGAAGACATAAATGTTTATAAAAATGAGGTGGGTCTAGACTGTCATTGCAAAAAAGCAAGAACCCACGTTCTGTGAATTAGATAAAGCACTTCAGAGATCAATATGGAAGCAGGAACTTTGTGGCTACTTGTGCAAATCTGTGGTTTCCACGAACTAGTCCACTTTGCATCCATGTAGTCACTTCATTTCGCACCTAATGACGTGAAACTTTTCCCATAGTTTGCCTGTCCAGACAATGAAAACTGCAATAATATTGGCAGTTGAATAATGAAGTAAATATTAACCCTTTACCTGCTAATGTGGAGAATATGGTGAGCTCCGAACAATGCTAGCAAAGGGCAGATTGGATTTAACTTGGCGTTTAAAGGGTTAAATGGGATGTAGTATATACATATCCACAAAGCTGATAAAGTAATAAATTAAAGACGCCTTCTGATCAAAAAAATCTTTATTTTCTTCACGTGAGTCTGCAGCCCGTTACAATGAAGTTATAAATAATAATTTTTCTCGTATACATGCGGGGCTAAATGTCCAACATGTTTATTGGCAGCAGTATACAAACAAGAAGGTCTACAGGTCAATTGGTAAAGTGAATGCACAACCGGGATTAAATAAATGACTTTTTCCTTTGCCATCACGTTCAGACCGTCTCTGCGGTTAATCCAGTCTCCTGTCCATTGGGTACCTAGTGCTCCTTCTCAGGAGTCGAGTGGCTTCAGCGAAAGTCTGACAACGCTTGTTTTAGGTTCTTGTGACCGTGCATCGTGAACATAAGGTGAAGAGAGAAAACCAACAAGATGCAACTAATTCGATGTTTATTATCAAACTTTCTATCTCATCATGTTTCGGGCATCATTATGCCCATCATCAGGAGAATAAGACCGTGTCCTACTGCATGCGGTGTTCTGCCTTGGTGTGTAGACTGTGGTTGGCACTGTGTGCACACAGCTCACGACGCAGCTCCACAAGACCACAGCCAACCACAGTGTACACACCCAGGCAGAACACCGCATTCAGTAGGACACGGTCTTATTCTCCTGATGATGGGCATAATGATGCCCGAAACATGTTGAGATAGAAATTTTGATAATAAACATCGAATTACTTGCATCTTGTTGGTTCTCTCTCTTCACCTTCTGACAACGCTCTTTCAGCTGCCGCCAAGTTATCCAATGCCAAATCAGCGTCACTATTGTTTAGGCGAAAAAGTTAAATTTCACCCCAGAACAGGCCACGTAGGCCCAGAAGGAAAGTAGAGGTATAGCTCTACTTTTTCTTTAACCTCAGCGCTAGATAGGGGTGGGTGGTCAACGCCACGCCCAGGGCCGCTTTACCCCCGGGAGAGAGACCCGGTACACATTCTACTGGAAATTGGGCAGACACCAGGGCCGGTCTGTACGGAAGCTTTCCTTCGGTAATGTTATGAATTTATATTTATTTATCAGACATTTTAAAGGCCATGTCACGCGGTCAAGTGGCTTCTTCTTTCGTGTGTTAAGCATCAATTCCTCTTGCACCTGCAATTTCAATGCCCACATTTCACCAGCGCGTCCGAGTGCTGAGTTGCCAGTAAGTTTATAACTTACAAATCTTTTCTGGCCACAGACAAGACAACTGCAGCTGCACTCCTGACATTTACAGCAATTTCATTTTCACGCCTAGACAGGATCAGAGTCCGCCCTGCAGCTCCCAGTAATTCACTTACCGCGAGCTATTGCCACGGCCCAGAGCAGCCAGAATATGAAGCAAGCCCATTACTTCCATTTGCATTGTGGTTAAAAATTAATGATACCTTACTTCCGTTACCTACACGATTCATAGTGCTGTGCTTAATTATGGAAGCGGCCCAAACACATCACAGAGTTATTCTTATGCCTCTCATTTTTACCAAGTATCCATTCATTTATTTCTGTACCTGATTTTTCATAAATTTTCCAGATTTATCTGAAAATCTTCTGTGACTACGTTATAGCTGGACGGTCGAGAAATCCCCTTTCGACTCAAAGTATCAGCAAGAGGTATTCTTAGAAGCCTCCAGACTGACTGTGCGGGACATCCAGTAAACATTATTGTGGGCGTTTTCCCCGGAATTAAAACAGTCGGGTCATGAAGCTCACTTGTCACTTCCGTCTAGTGTTCAGATTAAGAAAGAGTATTGATCAACGGCGAATACCCAATTTAGTAATCTAATTATGAAATTTGCTTTACTGCACGTCTACTGGACAAAATGTCAGTACATATTTAATAATTCTCGTCATCATTATTAAAGCAGTACTTCTACATTGGGTGAGATTTAATTACTTAATTAAATAAAAATTATCATGAAGGATAAATTGTTCGGTCTATATTGGACGAAAAGTCATTACACAATTCAATACGGCAAGACATTGTGGAGTCATGATTATGAACATGTGTCGGAAAATGAACTTAACTGCTTTACGTTAAGGTGTGTTCAGTGTTGAAACATCTCCGGTGTGGCATGGGAAGCATTAAATACGAATTTCTGACATGTTCAAAATTTAGTTTCACAACAATGTATTACCATCAACAGCGCCACATTAAACTGCGTCTTTTGTTTCAATGAATTAAAGCACATCCGCCTCTAATACGTTTCACATTAAAGATGAATATCGGCGGTGTCCACACGAAATCCATCCTATGTAACTTGAACGAGGTTGCAGTCTGCCAAGAGTAGGAGAATGATGGATTGTTCATGCCTCGCAGAAATATAGGCTACACTAAGGATTAATTTGTCTTTAATATATGCTTCTATAAGGGAATTGTGTTTACCAAAACGTTTGGCGTATGTGGTAATAATTTTATCAAAACCGTAGCTATATAACGAATATCACACTATATGGCATCCACAACTGGCAAATTAGGGTGAACTGAAACACACATCTAGATAAAACCCGCGTAGAGCCATACAGCAGTTCACATTGTGCCAAAAGGATTAGAAATTCGTTCATGGAGATTTTCGGCACGTAAGTAATCTCTGATTGTTACTTAGTGACATGCAAATCACCCGTCCTTTGCACCGTATGCGCTGCATACCTTATTAACAACACAAAACAGGAATAATAGCACTGAAATTACGAAACCAAATTTACTCATGTAATAAGGAAACTGACTAGAAACAATGATCCTTTATCAAATCCACCAATTCTACTGCAATAATTTCACATTGCTTTAACAGACGAAGTTGCAGTACATATTGGTCACGAATAAGATTTCATAAAATTTTAAATGGTTCTCTGGCATAACACGCACTAGCGCGCACACACACACACACACACACACATTTATATATATATATATTTTTGTGTGTTTTTGTGTGTGTATGTATGTATGTATGTATGTGTTTGTGTGTGTGTGTGTATATATGTATATATGTATATACAGGGTGTCCCAGGAGGAAAGGACCTAACTTCGGGAGAGTGTTCCTTAGGTCAAACTATACCGATATAACCCAAAACACCTATATCCAAAGTTCAATGGTTACGGAGAT
>Ga0136643_10000396_pt1 | contig 48344 bp, 30 predicted proteins | sample TergutLab28metaG_FD_96883 | JGI IMG/M metagenome (GOLD analysis project Ga0136643, IMG submission 96883) | Labiotermes labralis P1 segment gut microbial communities from Petit-Saut dam, French Guiana - Lab288 P1 (version 3) (version 3) | ecosystem: Host-associated > Arthropoda: Insects >... | reverse complement strand
GAGTTTGTATGAAGTTGAAGACTGTCCCCCTTTAGATGCGTGCCTCTGGAAGCTTGTCAAACTGTAGGTTTGCTATACTTCCCAGGTTTTGGAGTACCTGTAATGCCATGTTGAAGACCCTTGTAATTAAGTAGTTCATCTGCGTCCCGGTTAAACCAAGTCAGTTGGAATGTGTAGTTGTCTGCTTTGTATTGGCTAGGAGTAGCTTGAAGGAAATTACAGATAGAAGTGGATTAGTCATTAAATTATTCTATGCTGCTACGAACTGTTATCCCCCACCACCACCACCCTATGACGCAACACCCCCTAGCCCACCAGGGTCTCCTTATAATCAAGGCTTCACAGTCACACTCAGACACACCCCACTAGGTAACACTCCTCTGGACGAGTGATCGGCCCAAAACACAGCCCTCTACCTGACAACACACAACACTAACAAGAGACAGATATCCATGCCCCCGGCGGGATTCGAACGCGCAACCCCAGCAAGCGAGCGGCCGGAGACCCGCGCCTTAGACCGCGCAGCCACTTGATCTGCTTATATTATCTCAAATATATATATTTATATGCCATTAACACAGGTGAAAACAAATTGTGATCCGTGTATGTTATGAAATGACCGGAGAGTAATTATTGATTACTGAAAGCTAAAAAAGTTGTTTTTTGGGCCGTTTTTTAAAATGGCATTTCATATGAATAAATGTGTAAAATATTGATATTAGTTTTGATAAAACCTATAAAACACTTTTCTTTAAAATAATATTCCTAACGCGATTGATTACTGGACTGTTATTGCAGCTATGAAGTGTGGCGGTTATGATTGACTGAAATAATACAACTCCAAGAGGCACCAATAAATAACAAGCAGATATTTAGGTGCAAGACGATCTAGATTATGGCGCGTCAAAAATACGGATGGATGTATATTTTAAGTTGTAAGTTCGTTAACACCTACGCATCGTAATACATACTGAGTGTACTGATGTGTTACAGAAGATTCATACCATCTGGGATATTACGCCGTGTAGATTTGCAAACATTCACCAGTCGACACGGCTTGTCGTCCCAGAAGGCTTGCATCTTCAAGAATACCGCTGAGAGAACCTCAGATTTCTCAGGCGTGATATTCTTTCTAAATTTTATTTTCAAACCTTGCTTAATGTGTCCGTATTTTATTGAAACTTCCTTACCAGGCGAAGCTGGTGACTATTATTTTTTGTTTAATGTTTGCCATCCCGAAGTGTTTAACACATATATATAAATATACAAATTGTATAATAAGAACATAATGACACATGCGTTTGATACTTAGTTATATCAAGAATGTAAGCGTTTGGGATTCCAAAGCGCATTTTAAACATTGCTAAGTAAGGATCAGTATCTTAGAAGGGCCTGAAGATGATTCTATAAGAATCGAAACATGTTGCCCTAATACAATAATAAACATAATAAAGTTTTGTTGTGTTTGATACATCATTGTATATTTATATAGAAGCTAGTGACGCATTCAGGTTGAGCTACTGTGCATTAACTTCCGAACTCTGTCCCAGTGTACGCTCTAGCACCACCTTGTATCCCAAGGTATCTGCAGGGAACTGTCATTCTCTTGAAGACTCCCTTGCAGATTCACCGTGCCCAAGGCTTTACAAAGTGAAAAATATTTCTCGCCCTATGGAGACATTGTGGACCAAATTCTCCTCTGAAGGTTCTGCTGATTCCTGACACGGGGAGGCCACAAGTAAAATAAAATTGGATTTATTATCCCTAAAGATTCGCATCCTCCACTGTTTGAAGGAAGGAGGGATCCAGAAATGGAAAACAGCACACAGATGTCTGGCTGTAAGGGAAAGGGAAAACTACTCCCCCCCTCCCATAACCCCAGAACGGACGTTTTACGTGGGCAATATCTATACCATTTCGTAAGATGCAATGCCTTAACTTACATATTTAAAATAGCTACTATTTCTTCTTATAGAACCCAGTAAGGCCTAACTGCGTGTTTACATGCATGGATTGTGTTTCCTGGAGCGATGCGGGTTGCATAAGCAGCCGCCTCTCACCCTACACCTCAGTATGTCATGTCGCGGGGATTCAGGCTTTGCGCCCATAAGCTTACAAACGTGTCTCTTTTTTCCTTCCTGAAGCAGTGCTTCCCATTTTTTTGTGGCTAGCGTTTGTGTATTGTGTGTCTCTTACAGAGAATCTGGGACGGTGAGATTCGAAAATTTCTGCTGTTATCTGTGTTTACTAATATGAATGCACGCGTATTAATTTTTGGATCCTGAATAAAATACCGTATCACGTACTGCTTAGGAGCACCTGCACGTCGTTTGTTGGTCATTTAAAATAAATCAGTATCAAGAAAAGTAAAGTTTTGAAGTATCAAAATGGCAGCAATTGTGGGCCTAAAGAAATATTTGTATTATAAATAACCGAAGCAAAGCAGTTACCGTACGTTGATAAAGAAAATGCCAGAAAACAGATTGCCAAGGAGAATCGTAGAATGGGAAACACAGGGTGCAATAAGGAAAGGAAGACCCAAAGATGGATGGATAGATGGATTAACACCGAGTACGACTAGGCTTGGCGTGACAGAAGAGGGTACTAGCGACAGGGACACATAGAGAAACGAGTTTTGGTCGAAGGAAAACCACTTCAAAGTGGACGGTCATTGGCTGAATCAATAAATTAATTAATTTGTAGATTCAGAATGTTTCAGATATTTATATGGTTCATAATGCTGCTACTAATTTTGAAATGGTTTGCGAAATTATGGGGAGGATTCATTTAGTTCAGGTTACGGAGAGATGGACGGTCCGTCGGTGCACATTAGTTTAACGTTTTACTTCCATAAAGAAAGAGGAATTTATTCACTAGCAGAGCTACAGCCTCCTTCTCAAAAGACATGGTGTTTCATGGTGGTGTTACTGAATTTTGTTTCTTCTCTCAGGTGAAGTAGACGGCAGACGTTACACATTCTCAATTAATATTCACCATGATTTGTGTACCTTTTCTTACTACCACGTCATAGAAGTAATTATAGCTTGGAGAATTATTTGATGTCTGTCCTAGAAGCTGGTGCCATTTTTATCCCGCAAAAGTATGCCTATGATACGACGATGGGACATCAATTACCATTGTGCCGATAATACTTTTGAAGTTTTCTGATTTTTCCTTCGGCGAATTTCATATTACTTCGTTGGCTGACCAACACATTACTAGCACTACTCAATGCACATTTTCTAGAAACTTGGTTGTACACAGTAAGTGCGGGGGGTGGGGGGAAGGGATGCGGAGTATCATATCGCACTAAAAGGATGCGAGTAATGTAGACTGCTGGACCGGAGGGGGATTAGCGGCCAGAGAGTTAATGACTCGTGCAAGCAAAGCCCCGGGATCAAGTCCACGAGACGACCCTTGCCAAGCAGGATATCTCGGGAGACGTCATTCCAGCCTTGCTTCAATATACGCGCTGAAGTAGCTGCCCTCCAGTTCTGTCTACATTGTGTACAGCCAGTCTCAAATGTGATATCAACTTTCACTTGATTTCAGTATTTACTTTCTAGACATACAAACTACAGAGAAGGCAGCCATGGAACTGAATAACACGTAGACCTATTAAGTTAACACACTTTGTACAGATATAGTATCACGCGATGGGAATGGGGTAAAGCAAAATGTTAGACATTTACAAATATCAGGACATAACAGTTCGTCTGTGTTGCATATCTGTAGGGACAGAAAATACTTGCTGAGGGGAATGCTTGGACATAAGAGGGAGGAAGTAAAAAGAGACTAGATAAAAGTGCATAATGAGGAGCTTCATCGATTGTTCTCTCCAGCAGACGTTATGGCCAGTTACTGTATCATCATCACACTGACTCAGCACCTTTCGATCATTGACATGAAGCACGTTCACGCACACAACAAGACAAGGAATGTACGTATAAACGTAACATCGAGACGCGTTCGCGTCACTATTATTGCCGTGGGAAGGCAATAAGTATACATATTCTGAGTGGGGGTGTCTGTAACCTTAGTTATCTAGCACGGAATGCCCATGCGTGGTATTATTTTTTTCAACGTATGTCATAAACAACACAATTTTTAAAAAAAAATCGGATGGGATATAAACAATTTAACATCCGTAGGTCCGTGCATCGCTAATATATTCGCGGAGTACAACCAACAAGATGCAGCGTTTCACAATTTGTTTATTTCTGTAAGACGCTCAACATGTTTCAGACGGTTTTTCCGTCCATCATCAGGAGCTTAAAACTGCACGTACAGCGCCAGGTATTGGTGTGACAAATACCTGACGCTGTATGTGCAGTTTTGAGCTTCTGATGATGGACGGGAAAACCGTCTGAAATATGTACAGCGTCTTACAGAAATAAATAAATTGTGAAACGTTGCATCTTGTTGGTTGTACTCGGCTACTATAAAAAACGAATATTGATGTTTGCTGCAACTCCTTTCGCGAACGTTTCTCATTCGGAGGAGAAATGAACGAGATGTTATCATAAAAGTACAAAGGTAATGCACGTAAAGTACCCGTTATTCTTCTCATATTTTAATGAAACTCGAATTTTCTCAACGGATTTTCGGAAAATTAATATCAGATTTCATGAAAATACGTCGAACGAGAGCCCAGTTGTTCCATGCGGACATAGACACACAGGCAGACAGGACGAAGGTAAAAAGTTGCTTTTCTCTATTTTGCGAACGTGCCTAAAAATGATAACTTTTGATGTCTCATGTGGAGTGCTGAATCGGTTCTTGTATCGGTAGTCAAAGTGATTCGCGATTTGGGGTGCAGACAAAAGTTTTTGAAACCACGAGTCGTAGTGTTGGCTTGACTATTATGGTGAACGTACAAATTGTTTTGATGTACTTGCTAAGTGTGACCATTAATATCATCCTTTTTTACATGTCCATATTACAGTTAGCTTGAGATGAAAGATGTTGTAGAATATGGGTTAATCTTTGGATCAGTAACACTGCAGGATGTTGGGAAATTTGGGGTTTTCACAACAGTGTTGCCGAATATTCAAATTGCACTGTGCAACGTACAAGGGGTTAAACTACCTTCTTCTTTACGGTTAAGCTGTTTATAATGATTTTTTTGCCTCTCAAGGTCACTGTACTACGATCCTTCCAAATACTTGTAACTGTATACCCAAAGATTCAGCGCAGAATTTCGAGAGACTGAATTTTCTGTACTGAACGCGTGATTTTTTTTGTACATCTTAGTGTCTGTTGTCATACAGTGAACAGATAATATAACTGTAGTATGAAAAAGTTAGTATCCTATAATTTCACCTGTTATTTTACGGGTGTGAAACTAGGTCTCTCACAGCAAGGGATGAAAATATACTGACGGTGTTCGAGAAGAAAATGAAGGGGAGGATGGTTGAGCCTATGAAGTACTTGCTAACAAAGAACTTGAAGATATTGCATATAGAGGAGATGCATAATTTGTATGCCTCACCAAGCGTTTGTGTTTTTAAGAAAAATAAGATTAGTGGGGCTTGTAGCACGTGTGGTTGAGATGAGAAGTGCACACAGGACTTTGGTTGGGAGAACTGAAGAAAAAGGAACACTTGGAAGACTAGGCGTAGACGGAAAGATAATATTAAAATTCATGTTAAAGATACAGTACAAGATGGCGTGGACTAAATGTATATGGTTCAGGATGGAGACAGGTGGCGGGGTCTTATGAACATGGGGATGAATCTTCGGGTTCCACAGAATCCGGCGATTTTTTTTTTTTACTAGTTGAGGGAATATTGCTACTCAAGAAAGGCTCTGCTACGTGCAGTTACTTTTGTTAGTCAAAGTTACAGGTATGTCTGTATCGCAGTTCGTGAGGGGCAGCAGTAATTTACAGCAAAGGGATATAGTCTTACTGGTATCAGACCATGTGGTCCCTTTTCCTGAGCAGACCATTCGCTCCCCTATCCTGTGTGGATACAAACCCATTCACATACATAACCCTGAGTTGTTGCACAAGGATGTGGCAAAAGGCAGGGCTCTTCTCTCGTACAGAATACGACCACGGTCTGGGCAAGGTTTTGGCCATGCGGTCCAGTTACAGCCTTGCTCCCCCTTTACTATACCATCATTTAATTCCGCGTGACAGGTAGAGACAGAGACCAAATCCTCCTAGTTCGTTTCTTCGGGATTTCCTCCGGGAACCTCATCCCTTTCACATATGTAGGTGAGGATCTGAAAGTGGTGTTTCTATCTTGCACGTAGTCGGAGGGTTTAACCGACACCGCATTGCCAACTCTCCTTTCGCTTTTTCTCTCCGGCTGTGGGGATTTCGAGAAGTCGCAGTAAATTACACGTTATAGTGATATTGTTGCGAGCGCTGTCATGTCTGTTTACGCCTGTCACGTGACTCATACATAATATGCGTCGTTACAAAGCAGTTTCTACTCGCTACGTGCTGGACGGTCCCGGGGATCGAATCCCGTTAGGAGGCGAGATCGTCCGCACCTGTCCACACCGGCACTGGGGCTTATCCGTCCTCGTGTACAGTGGGTACCTTGTCTCTGTTCCGGTAGTAAAGCGGCCGGGGCGTGACATTGACCATCCACCTCGAACTGGCGCCGATATTAAAGAAAGAGTAGAGTTGTACCTCTACTCCCGCTCTGGGCCTTCATGGCCTCTTCGAGGGCGAACTTTACTGTACAAAGCATTTTATTTTGAATAAGTACAGAAAACCTCCATTAAATAGTTACGTGGGCATTGTAAGTATGATTGTGGGGTACGAGTACAGTTTATGAAAGGTGTGTGTGAAGGGAGCTATGGTAGCTCAGTCAGTACAGTGAACTTTAGACACGAAGAACTTCTCATCGCTTCCATATCGGCTGTGTGGCCTACACATATTCGTATCTTACATGGACTAAATTACCGCGACAACTTACTGCATCTAAAGACCAGTGTTAAGAATTCGTGGAGTTCTCCCTCCATTTCCCCATGCCTTGTCATGGCGTGGCGCGTAAATCATTTCAGGAAGAGCTTTGTTTTATAATCTGTATATAAAGTCGTTGTAATGGTTTATATTGAAACGTGTATAGACTTATAAAAATATTTGTTGTTCGAAAGAATACCGTCGGAACGAGTGGAAATTTGTTTGAGCAATTAAGAAGGAGCCTGCGAAAATAATCCACATAATAGCTTAAGGTGCAAGATTACTAAAGTTGTGTGCAATGTAACTGAGATGACACACACGCCTGCAAGTACAGCCATAAATAAAAAACCCTTTGGGAAACAAAAGTGATATGCCTATCACCTCGAATTCAGTTGCAGTTTGTCGCGTGTAAATTGTAAACATGTGTAAGAGGGAGCAGTAACACACATTTTCGCTAGTTTGCATGTTGATGAGCTAGGATACTGGGACATTCGGTGCAGAGTTCGTGAAGACGGTATGATCTTATGCTGAACCTTGTCTATAAAAATATGTGTTGTCTGCCTTCATATCTCTGACACTCTAATTAAACACCAGGGCACTGCTGTCTTTGAATTACGCGACGTTGGCTTGTTGAATCTGTCACGTCTTCGGGTGACTGGTATTCATTTATTTGGCAGAGTTGGTATTAATAGCAGTAGAGTGCCTTACTAGACAGTGTATTAGCTCAGTATTGTTATTAAGAGAGTCTGGGTCTGTTTGTTGTTAGGTATCAGTCTGTATACTTTTATGTTTTGGTCTACGTATTTTACGTTTTCCCGTACAAATTATCCTTCCGAAAAGGCTGTAGAAATTATCCATCGCCTCATTTGAGTTTGTGACAAATCCAGTTACCTGTTTATTGTCGTATTCTTGGCCCTTAGCTGGGTCTTCACCAGAATTAACTCAGACTTGGGACTTTTTGCTGTTTTGTAAAACGTGAAAGATAAAGGCAGCGGTAAAGGTAAGATTGCCTCTGTCCACGCCATGTGCGAAGGTCGAGGTATCACTCCACTTATTTTTAATCTCGGCTCCAGATGGAGATCACAGGCCAATCAAACCCTGCCCGCTGTAAATAGCTCTCAAACCCATTTATTGTGAGTCTCGTTGGCCCTCAATGTCGGTCTGGATGTTTTGGAGACGAGGAAAATGTTTTGTCTCCACTGGGACTCAAACCCCGGATCGTCCAGCCTGCAGCCTAGCCACTATAGGGATTAGGCTATCCCGGCTATATTTCTTGTTCTGTGTCTTATTTTATAATAAACATATATTATATCGTGTTTTGTGTCTGTACTGCCATCGCTGTAGTATGATCTTGCGCTTGTATTGGGACCTGAAACTGAAGTATGAACATAATATTGCAGAAGGTGCATTTATGATACTACAGTAAAACAGAAGTGTCACACTGTGAAAGCCCTCCGTACGTTTTAACTTTATTCTTAAATTAACTTAATTCGTACTAAGAAAGAAAGAATATTAAATGTTTTGAAATTTATGTTATGCCGTTTTCTCGGTATTCCTGAACGTTTCTTCCCTCTTAGGTCCAGATATTTTCTTCAGGCCCTCTTCTCCAACATCCCTCATTTTGTTTTGTTGGGTTTTTTTTCGTTAATTTTGAAAGGCTTAAAAGTCACATCCGACGAAGTGACAGAAATGTTACAATTTTTCATTATATTTTAGATGGATTGGAATATAAGAACTTTAGGATTGAAAAGGAGCAAGTATTCTTCGAACTTAAATCTGCTCTTCATATCTAAAATAATGTAATTTCGGGTCGTTACTGAGAGTGATTAGGCAGTACAGTGTGGTAGATGTAGAACCTAGGCTACCGGCTGACATACCGAGGACTCGCAATTCGATTCCGGGTAGTGCGAAGAGATTTTTCTCTTCTCCGAGGTGCATAGGCTGATTCTGGAGATCACCCATCCTTATCTCAGTGTGTACAGGGCGCTTTTTTTTGCAGGAATAAAATACCCGTTCCATGAAGCTGTCCACTCATCTACGTTAAGACTTTATAGAGTTCTATATCCCCCACCCCGCCCAGTATCGTTTCTTCGTTTTAACAAAGGACAACTTTAGCTCCACTAGAAGTAGTATTCCAGCACATCTAAATTTATGCTGCTAGTACATGTTTAAAGAAGCATCATGCAGTTAAATTCAGTCAGCAGTCTTTTAATCACGAAACTAATCGAATACATTTCTTCAATTTTTTCCGATTTTCCGTATTTCTTTCTCTGTCGCTCAGTTCTCTCTTCACCCTGCCGCAGCTTTTGCATGCGAATTATCTGGTGCAGTCCCCCGAGAGGAAATTACGTCGTCTGGGTTTGACCCCTCCATCACCTCTCCCTCTTTCTCTGTTGCTGCACGTTCCGTGTGGATTACGAGACCCAGGCACACAAATCCACCCATCCCAATCCCTCATCCTCCTGCCCCGAAGGCCATTTCATCTCTGAAAACGACGTTTAATAGCCATCCACGCTTTATCTGGAAGCCCCCATGCAAACAGGCGCTGTAGTATTTGGTGGGGTTTGGGCGGGATGGGTTTGGTTCCCCGGAGAGATTCCTGATGGACCGGAGGATGAAGAGTTTGCAAAATCCAGATTCCAATTCGCAACGACATCACATGCCAAACCGTATATGTTGCTTTCAAGTGGGTCTTTCTAAACCCTCACCATAAGGGGATGTTATAGCACTTGTGTATTTCGTGTTGTGATTTGGCTGAAGCTGTGTGAACAAGTTGCGTTCGTAATGACTGAGAAATAACAGTCATTCGGTGACCTGCTGCAGTGGGTTACATCCAAGCTTGTGCCAAAACAGTTGTCTGTAGTATGTTGCTGGCATGTGGAATGATTCATATTTAGTGCGGGCCACAGATCCTGTAGGTGGCAGTTGTCAGTTCTAGTGCTAATTCATATCTCGGCAGTTTCACAAACTGTCGCAAAATTATTTTGTCATTACGGAAGATAAAATACTTGTAATTCGACTTTTATCACAAACCATAAGTAACCAAAAAAATACGTGATTATTGAAAGGTATATATGTCCCTGGTTACGTCGTAGAAGTATAGAGGGACAGTAGATTGTATAGATCCACTCATTCCTAACCTCGCCGATTTCAAGAGTGACGGTAAGTTTAAAGTACCGTAACGTTCTCGTGTCGACCCTCCATGCTTCGTTTTACAAATGTATGTCGTATACCAGAATACTCAAGACTTTCCTGAATTCTAAATATAATTGATCCTTTCCATATACGTATCAGATACGTCACATGTATGTGGAGGTATTTGTAAAGAAAAACAAACTTGATGCACAATTTATTCTCAGTACATCCCGTCAACCTGTACATGTTTCGGGCGGATCTGAGGCCCGTCATCAGGAGGTACAACCGTATGTATAGAACAACTTGTACAACAGACAGCCATCTAAAATTAACAAAAATTACCAATTGTTGTATACATAAGTTTGTACCTCCTGATGGTGGGTCACAGATACGTCCGAAACATGTAGAGGCTGACGAAATATACTGAGAATGAATTGTGCATCTAGTTGGTTTTTCTTTACAAATATATCGAGATGCACGGTCAACAAAACATAAAAGTGTGTGTAGGTTTGATGCGAAAGGTTTTTAAACGTGTTTAATTATAGTTTAATTCTATTGGACGGATTAAATTTAATAGTACACACTGTGTTCTGTGATACTAATCCTTAAATGGGGAACCACATTCTTGTTTTTTATGCAAAATATTTGAGTTTAATTTCATTATTTTGGTTTATTGCTAACACAAGTTTATTGGAATTAACAACAGCCTGAATAGCACCAAATATCGTGTCGTCGTTATAAGTCAGGCCTCTTTTATAACTCAAAAGCAAAATCAATAAATTTGGGAATAACACTTATTGTGCTCAGCTGAAATTAGTTTACATCATTAGTCATCATTCTTCCTTTGTCTTTACAGTCGGGTGGGGTAATTGTTAGAAACATTACTGCGTTGCACTCGAATTAATTATTGCTTTTTTTAAACTATTCTATGTGATGCTTCTTTTTTTATCTCGGTAATTAACCTTTTGACGCCTAATGTCAACTATAGTGGCCGTACCGCACCGCTAACCTCTAAAGCTGCATTTTATATATTTATTCAACAAGTATAGATACTGAATATTTTAAACATGGTATATACTCTCCGTTTCTTTCTCTTAATAATGCAGTTTGTTTCATAATTCTAATACACAGAGTGTGCTAAAATTAAAAAAAAATAATTCCGGCGCTAAAAGGTTAACCAACTTGATGCACAAAAATTTTTGTTTCACAATAAGTTTTATTTCATGCCTCTACATGTTTCGAGCACATGTGCACATCATCAGGAGGTCAAAATTGCATTACACAGCCTCTGGTTTCATCACACATATAGGTCTGATATAAACTTATTGTAAAACAAAAAGTTTGTGCATCAAGTTGGTTAATTACTGAGATAAAAATACTGAGATGCACGGTTAGCAAAACGTCAAAAGTGAAGCTTCATTTGTAGTGCTATTTTCTAAGAAGATATCATTTGAAGACGCAATAAAATTCGTCTGTTTTCAACCCAAAAATTTACGTTTACTATCGCCCACCCTTCCGTACACAATTTTCCCAGCTGCCCAGGTTTGATGTAAAATACAATATATGCTCTTAACAGAAAATGAGGAGAATGCAAAACAGGAGTTTCGGGGTAGCTACGTAAGATCCATGCCAGCATAATTTGCTCTCATGTTGCTTTTGTGATGACCGTGCAACTCAACAACCTCGTTTGTCATTGAGAACTCTAACCATTGGTACTGACTGCCTTCAATTTTAACACATGTTGTGGTACAGCATTAACTTTTTTTATTTTGAGCATTTTATTTTGAAGTCATTCATATAACGTCACGTACTCCAGAATCTGTAGGTCGGAGTGCACCTCAGCGCCCACTTTAAATCTATTTATAATACCTGTATGATATATGATGACAGTATTACACTGTGACGTGTTTTAAAGAACCCGCTTAATTGTAGTATGCTACGGCACCGTTAATTCTTCTTTCATGCACTGATATGTCTCCGGTAAAGAAGGGCCCTTTCTTTGCGTAAAGAGTCGCTGGGCTGGTTGCCATCGACAACATGCATATTCTAGCAGCTGTCAGGATTCATTTCATGGTTGAAAGGATTCACTAACATGGGTGACTTGCAATCTCAAACACTTCCAGCACTCGCTATATCGAAACTATTCCAAAATATATATGGCACGGCAGAATGAAAGAATATCCAAGAATTTATGGACTAGATTTTTTTTTTTATGGGCGTATTTCAGAGTGTGTGCTAAACAGGCAGGTGACAGGCCTGCTGCCTAAATTTTCCTACGGATTTATTTTTAGTTCAAACCGGTTTACTTTCATGCTTGCGACTGTCCAAGTGAGGCCGTTTTAATCCATCCACTATCAGACCTCTAAACCGAGAAGCTTTTGTTCAACATACAGCACTTAAAGATGTAAAGATATACTGTAAACACTACTGTTGACAAAAATTGCAAGAAGATGAGTTGACGTTACGTATGTTTGGGATCCTACTGCTTGGCATTTAACATGGCTCTTCGTTTGAACGTTACATTTTGCATTTAAGCTTTAAAATATTTCCTATGTAATTTCACCAACTGTCAAATGTTCTTCGATTTATAGATTATGAGGGAAACAGTGCAATATACATGCCCATATGTGTAACCGTAGTTCTGTTTATGCGGGTCTTGAAATGGGCGTAGAAGTGGGTGGACCTCCTTTACCTGGTTCCAGAGCGATACTTGCATAGCATAATTAATTCTGCAAAGTCTCCAGCTTCAGGCGGAGGTAACGTTAGTGAGACTGGGCTGAAAACGTGAGTCGGGAGAGTGCGCGTAGATAGGTGTGTGTGTGTGTGTTTTTTTTTAAATCAGGGCGGTGTTCGTGTTTGTATTTGTCTGCATACATAGCAGCTGCAGTCGTGTGACTGAGGTAGGAGGACCATAAGTTTGGTGTGACCTGTACTGAAGGTTGTCGTGCAAAATTACTGGGACTTTGTGAATGTAATCCTGCTATAACAACTATTTTCAGCACCTATCTTTCTTTCTGAACTGAAGCATCTTCATAAGCCATTTTTACCCTTAAGAAAGAGTGTGTATTCTCAGAGATTGTGAAAACTGAAAAATTAAGAATGTTTCTAGCGCGTAGTGTAATGCTTGTGAAGAGATGATGCAAGGGTTTCAGTCGAGAAGGAATGTTACACAAGTAAATTTGAAGCCTCAAAAAAAAAAAAGCTCCTGTAACTCCCAACATCTGCAATATGCTATGCACTTTGACGTCCAACCGATTACACTCTCTCTTTGTAACTAACATTCCGGTCTACAACTATTAATTGCCTACAGTGAACAGCGTGGATACGTTGCATGCTTTATACTTTAAGCTCTTCATAAGATGCAAAATTTTAACGCGTCTTACTAAATAATAAATTATAAGATCAAAGTGGTTTGCAAATATCAGAACTGCGACTTCATGTAGGCATTGTATATACAATCAAGTAAATCAAGCTTAATGTTATCGAGTCCATAACTCAGTACATTTTAATTTGTGTTGAATCTTATGCTTCTCTTCACGTCACCCTTGCCATCTATCTGAAGATGTCTGATAAAGAAGCAGTTGGTATTCCAGAGAATTCTATATTTAAATCAGAACACATCGACCTACTGTGCAGTTGTGCTTAAGTGTGTTTAGAAGCTTTGAGTAGGATTAATTTCCTTCCCGGTATCTGAAGGGACAGCTTAGCAAAACTTTATCACATGAACTATTGTGTATTTCTCATCATCCTTCCATGTTGTGAAAATATTTTGCACTTAGAGAAAACAATTTTAGAATTTATTTTATTTTACGTAACACGAACTGAACTGTATACAGTAGAATGAATGATTAGTGGGGAATTTTAAGGGGCTGGGAAGGAAATCGGTCATTGCCTAATCAAGGTAGTGCCGGCATTTGCCTGGAGGGAACGAGGAAAAGCATGGAAACCTCAGGATAAGGATGAACCGGCCGGGATTCAAACCATACATCCCAGAATAAATTCTGTAACCTAACCTCTACACCATCATGCAGCTCATGTTCTATATATACACACAGGGTTGTGTCGTTTGTGACATCGCTCGCGTTGCTGTATCAAATTGTGCATGAACTTGGTATTCGTAAACATTTTTTAAGTTTGTATTTTTTATTAGAGTTTAGTCGTTAGTTAAAAAGATTTATTCAAGTTATAGTTTCTGTGTTCCGATTGTGATTAAAAAATAAATGCCATTTTGAAAGAGTATTCAGTAAATTATGCGAAATATTTTTATATAACAATCAGACTATTCTTATTCTGAAACGCATTTTCTTGCTGTGCCAACAGACACAACAAAGTTGGTAAATGTGACGGTATACAAAGGTACTTCTACCCGGGTGCCATGGAGAATAAATTTGTACGGTAGCGCCTAGTATTTGTGGGTCCTCAGGATTGAACTTGCTTCATTTCACACTTATGGGTCCTGGAATTGTGAGGTAACGCCTAGATTTTTTGGAAAATTTTTACTCCTCTGTTCTACAACTGTATTACAAAGGATACATTAGGTTAAGAGCCTTATGCAGGTGTATGAAACCGAATTAGCGGTTTTGTGACTAAAATAAAATTAATTTATGTACAGGTATGCGCCACATAACGACGTTTCGGTCAACGACGGACCGCATATACGACGGTAGTCCCATAAGATTATGATATTATAATATAACATTAAAATACTTACCATTGTGTTACAATTGCCTACAGTATTCAGTAAAGTAACACGCTGTACAGGTTTGTAGCCTAGGAACAATAGACTATATAGAGATTAGGTGTGTAGTAGGATATACTATCTAGGTTTGTGCAAGTACACTATATGGCGTTCGCACGACGACGAAATCGTCTAACGACGCCTTTCTCAGAACGTATCCCTGTCGTTAAGCGACGCATATCTGTATATGAATTCGGTCCGTAACTCACAGGGAACACGCGGTTTGCATCCGTTCGAAAAACCAGTTTACGTCCTTATTGCTAATTTGATCTTGAGGTTGCCCGCTTGTAAATTCGTATCCCCTCAGCAATTGTCATCGGAATGCCTCAGACTCAGGCCTGTTTTTAAACCCATCATCGCGAATATTTGAGACCTTGCTGACGCAGTTTGTACATCGTACATTCGTTAGGATGAACATTGTTCTTCGTTAACTGCAGGATGCGATTTGGTTGTCTGCAATAGAACTCGGGCTTCTTTCTGACTTGTTACTCATGTAGAAACGGCGTTGTCAGGAATGCATTTCTCAGGCGTTAAATAGTTCTGCCATTCTGATGTTCTTACAGGATTCGTTGTTCAAGCTTTTTGTACACAGCAAAAGAATTTCTCAGTGCATGAAAACTTGGCGGAAATGTGTATTCCATGAAACTGTCTTAATGTCTTAGTGAATGTAGACGGGAAATGCCGCACAGTAATGAGAAAACGACTGTCCATGTTTTCCGAGAATCTCTAAAGTGTTACGCAAAATTTTCTTTGAGCAGATAATTTCTGAACTTAAATGTTAGTTTTTAAACAAAACTTGAGAACGGTATGTGTTTGGAATTTTTTTCATTATGGAAATTTGGCATCAGTTCTGCAGTTTACAAGCCCAATATAACGCACAAGTTTCAACCCACGAAACTTTATTCAGAAACAGGACCAGGAGTTTTAGATTACTCAAGTCTTGTTTTTAGGAACGCGAATGTGCGTGAGATCCTTACGCGTCAGAATAATGGGCTTAAAAAAAGGGCAAAGTGCACCCTGTACAGGCACTGAGGCTCTGTACAGGCCGTACGGCCCACAGAGGAAGTAGAGTTATAGCTATACTCTTTCTTGACCACGGCACTGGAAGGGGTGAGGGGTCAGCGTCACGCCCTGGCCGCTCTTTACCCCAGGGAAAGACCCAGTACCCATTGTACAGGAGACTGGGTGGGCCTCAGGGCGGTCTGGACAGGTGCGGAAAACCTCGCCCCCACCGGAATTCGATCCCCGGACCGTCCAGTCCGTAGTCAGTCGCTATACCGACTGAGCTACCGGCCCTCCAACATGATGGAGCAGAATTGCAAATAACGGAGGTCGCCTTAGTTAAATGTGATTCGGATTGTTCAGTTGACAACTTAGCTAAATAACGCGCTTAAAAACAGAGATATTGTAGTGCGTCTGTGTCCAAACAGTCAGGAATGCAAAGAAATACGTGAAGATGGCTATGTGATGGGGCATCTTAAGCTAAGTATGGTCCAGAATAATGTAATAGCGTGAAAAAGAAAATAAGTGCAGAGATGAGTGTATTTTGTTACTGCCATTCCATCTGATAAATATTGCACTTTACTTCTGACACATCTGCGGTACAGTGGGGAGTTTGCTTTTGTTTATTTGGCACCAAAGACCTTCAGTGGCACGGCGTTATAGCGATGGGCTATCACATTTAACATCTCTCAGCATTTGGACTTCGTCCAACGCTGAGAGTTAAGAACAAAAATTGAATACGACGTTTCGAAAACTGGATCTGTTTCCATCCTCGGGTAAAAACGTGCTGACGCACCTACTCAGCTTGCCGAAAATGGGGCCATTCTTAATCACTGCACCATTCCCCGAAACGCTGTGTTAAGTGTTTGTGTTTTTAAAAGCCTGGATAATGGATAAAGTTCGGGAACTAAGTCGTTCCAAACTGAACTTTATACTGTATTTATTTGCTCTTCTGAAATATAAGGATTGGGCAGCTAACATATTTCATGGCGCCGGAATTTTAGCACGAGGTTCTATCGAACAGTTACATGCAGTTCATACACAGTTTGTGATGCTACGTTTTAAAGTGCTGTATCCTGTGTCCCAGAAAATTAATTTCGGGACGCCAGATGTCCCGGTTTTATTCAATTCATACAAACACGACATTTCTGACTGTGTTTATGAATATCTGTAGGATCAGGGCAGCTATCAACCACCCACTAGCTGGAAGCAACTGGAGAGGAAGATGTGTAGACTAGTAATTATAGAGTCTGAGTTTGGACTGCGAAGGAAGAGGAACGAATATGTGAAGAAAAATCGGTAACTCCAATAAATGACTGAATATGAGTAATTATTTGTTTGTACTTCCGTGTCGTATTTTTTTCTCTCTCTTATCTCTTTGTAGTAGGAAAATATTTAGAAGAATATATGGTCCTAAATATGAAAACGGGGAATGGACAAGTCAGAAGAATCGAGAACTAGAAGAGATGAACAAAGGAGAAAATATAGTAAAATGGATAAAAGGGAAAAGGATAAGCTGGTTAGGTCACCTAGAGAGAATAGAGTAGGATAGGATCCCCAAAAAGACCTTTACTCAAGAACTGAAAGGGACGAGAAGATGGATAAGACCCAGGAAAAGTTGGAAAAAGGAAGTAGAAAGAGATCCTCATGTGCTGGGAGTGAGAAGATGGAGAGAGTTAGTGGCGGATAGGGAAAAATGGAAGGACATTGTTCGACAGGCCAAAGACCACAATGGGCTGTAGTGCCAATGGAAGAAGAAGACCTCTTTGTAGTAGTAGTAATAAGCCACTCTGCTTTTTCATTATGTGTACTTAATAAAATTTTTGTCTTCAATTCCCCTTCTCCACTACCCAAATGTTCTTGATTGTCCCGGTTTTTCGTTTTTTTTTTTAAATTGGGACCGTAAACTCGTTCTTGGCCATGTTCTTTGTTATTAATTCTGACTCAAAGAAATGCTGTATGTAGGCAAAGATTGCAGTGGTTGTTAAGGCACATAAATATGATTCAGACATCTTAATACATTACGATAACTTATGTAATTGCTCGAGTCTGCTTGGGGCGATGCTTTTTATCTGTCCTGTAGATGCTTCAATCAAACATTGCAGATCGTGGTCAACACACTAATACAGTATCCCATTGTGCTGAAGGTCGCCGACATGGCAAGAGAGTCTGCGGAGAGGAAGGAATCAGAGTTGTTTTCTCGGTCGAATGAACGCGTTCCTGACGTCATTTGTTTGCTGCCGAGATGGGAAAAGTATTTGTGCGGATTGGCTGTTTGCCACAGTCTGTCTTTGTCTTACATACAGATCTTTTCGTCTGTCTTTGTCAGTATCCTTGCTGTCAACATTGCACTATTGTGGACATTTCTGCTGTCTCCTTTGTTGTTCGTCAAGGGGTTAAACAAGTTGGTAATGCAGTGTGTTGCAGTACCGGATCCATTAGCTAATACGAAGTAGAAGTTGAGAATGTGATGCGCGGTCGTGAAGTGGCCGATTGATATTTTGCTGGGTAGCTTGGATAACAGAGCCAGGCTGGATGAATGGTGATTTCCTAGCCGGCTGGGACAAGAGAAGGTCTCGTCTTCAAAACTCCAAGAGTGGCTCTGGAACCCACCGAGCCTACTGTTCCTTGCGTGCCGCTGTTATTCCCGACGGGTTAAAGTGGCAGGAGCGTGAAGCTGCCTTTCGCTTCCATCTTACGCCGACGAAGAGACTGCGTGGATCTATACCTCCATTCTCCCATCTTCTTTCGTGGTTTTGTGTTTACAGTTACCACAAATCGCAAATGGACTTGCTTGGGATCGTATCAGGACTTACGAAATGAGGGCCCGATGATTACTCCGTTGAACCACGTGTAGGATGTCAGACCTTAATGTTAAATGCAGGCGACAATTGTCAGACATATTCCGGTTTCGGCAAAACAATTGTAAGAAGTTCTTTATTGTCATTTTTCTGATAGCAGATATCAGTGGTCTTCTGTTCTATACATGCCAAGTTTTGGAAGTCGCTTGCCTAGGCTATGCACAGGCACTCTGACAAGAGTAAGTGTAGCTGTCTCCAAAACTCGTGTGCGGGCTAGTCACAAGACAGTTTGTTCTGGCGACTTCAATACAAAGGCACAGAAACGAGCATGTGTTGTGGGAAGGAAGTATTTCAGATTCTTGTCGGCTAAGAAATGCACCGCCACGGTAGCTTACATTCTTGGTTCCTGGCTTCTGTTCTTATTACCGGGGAAGGATCCTTCTTTATCATCAGCTGTGACCAACATGTGTCTGTCCAACTGCTGCCCTTTTCGACCTACAGGCTTCTTCCTTTCCGCCCTACCCTCAGCCGAATCACCCTTACCTATTCTTCATCCCCCAATCGTCCCGTAGAGGATTTCCAAATCCCACCTCCGCCTAAAACTCCAGTCACTTGCATCTATAAGGTGCAATATAGTATGATTGCTGGGGCAGGGAGGGTGGAGGCTTGGATACTGCAGTCACTTCGTGTTATTCTTAAAGCAATCTGTGTATAAAAGTTAAAGCCTAGTCATTCTAACGTTATGTAACAATCAGAATTGTTAGAAGTTATTTATAGAACCACAAGGTGGCAGCAGTAAAGGGCTGTGAGAAGTACCTGTGCTGCTTTTGGTATTGTAGTCTCGACCTTTAAGTTTAGGAGTTTATTTTGTGAAGTCGTGAATTCAAAATATTTAATCGAGTTCTATTGTATACCCCAAGTGACCTTAAATTTTGGTGAGAATTTCACGCACTAGCCGTACCTACCATGCTGCTGTTATTCCAATATATTCGTAAGCCATGACGTTAACTTGTTTCATTGCGTCTTGACGCGCGTAAGTTTTGCTTTGAAGTTAGGGGTGTGGGGTAGGGGGTTGGACTGTTGTTTGCGAAGACCTGCAAAACAGTTGCCTCTTCTGAGGCTCACAGCCATGATTCATCCATCCAAAGACAAGTTAAATGAACCCTGCCCAGTTTTTGTGTACTAACATTAAATTGGCTGTTGTAAATTACGTAGAAGCATTTGAATTTGATATCGCGAAATTAATTTGAAAAGGCTGCGTCTGGGACAAAGAAACAAACAGGAATGCGCTGTCTTTCTTCTTAGCGTGTCGTATGTGGTACGCGAACTACTAATGTGTACACCGCGTCACGTTCGTCGGATCTGAATGTGTCTGGAGAGGGATGTAATATTGGCGGACGGATGCTGAGTTTAACCCCGGGTAATCCCCGCCACACCTGGGGACCTTCGTCGTCGCGAATGTGAGCGTCGAACATCGGTAGGGGGCCGTTAATCCTCGCAGAGAAGATACAGGTGCCGTCTTCCGGTGCCAGCCGGTCATCAGACTGACAGCACTCTGTTCTGTACCCGACTAATAAGAAACCCGATAGGCACAATACTATTCCGCTTAGCTTGACACAATGCAGGAAATGTCTGAAATATTCCTGAATTCAAATAGAGTGCACTGTCGATTGTCCGAAGTCCCGTTTTGTCCGAGCCGATACTTTGAAGACTTTTGGCGTCGTAGATGAGAAGGAAGGTTTTGGTTTCTTTACCACGTGACTGAATATTGTGTATTGTGTATTGTTTGCATTGACATTCTAATATTGTGTTATACACATAGTAAGCTTTAATAATATGTAGCCCTATATCATATGTAGGTAATCACGTTTCCCAAATTGTCGTAATCATTGTATTTCGAGCCTTTCGGGAATTCGAGGCACTTCCGTTCTGATATTTAGCGTTTCACTGACATCGGAAATCAACGTAGCTAATTCTGTGTAAAATGGGTACCGGGTATTTCCCGGGGGTAAAGAGCGGCCGGGTCGTGACACTGGCCCCTCACCCCCTTCTAATGCCGTGGTCAAGAAAGAGTAGAGCTATACCTCTGCTCCCCTTATGGGCCGTTCGACCTGTACAGAGCCTCAGTGCCTGTAAAAGGGTGCACTTTACCTTTACCTTTTTAATTCTGTGTCCGGCTGAATACCGTAGTAGTAGTAGTAGTAGTAGTAGTAGTAGTAGTAGTAGTAGTAGTAGTAGTAACAGCAGCAATATAATATTAACTTAATAAGAACCACGGTAACAGGTATAGTGGCGGAGGTATTAGCAGCAATATGGTGCTGATGGTTGTGTTAATAGTAGTGGTGCTAGTGGTGGTGGTGGTGGTAGCAGCAGCAATAGCGGGAGTATTATGAAATAATCGGACGGAAAGTTTAAACAAAGGACTTTACACCATTTGTAGAAATACAAGCGAGACAAAACGAGTGAAAATTGAAGTTCACTTCCCTGGATCCCCACGCCACGTAAGCGCACAAAGCCGCGTAGGTACAAATGCACCACTCCAGACCCCTTTTCATTTAATTGAATTACAAGCATTACGCTTCGGCCATTTTATCCTCGGAATAGAAATTGGATTAGAGGGTGGGCGGTCCCAGAAACGCGTCCTGACGATGACCGATGTTTCTGTTACGAGCCAATAACTGACAGTTTATCAACCGGTCAGTCATTTTACTAACGGTTGAGAGACACACTAATTTCGCGACTCTCTCGGTGCGCGAGTATCAACCCATGGCGTATACTAAGCCCCTCAAAAAATATCATAGATGAAATGGAATAATGTCTTCTTTTTATAAGGTTTTGGTTGGTGGGTGATGTTTTTCATGTAGATAGCAATGAAATGCGTTTATTGTTGACTAAACCTTCACTCTTCGCACCATCATTACGTTCTTTGTGATGTTCCTTGTATCTCTGTCTGTATAATGTTTCTCTGCCTGCGTCTGTTTCACTCGGGACTGACTGACTCACATTTCTTTTCTGTTTTTATAATTTCTATTCCAGCAACTTTCCTTCATTGTCATTAGCTTCTTGCCTGTAAAAACATTTTTCTACTCACCAGGATGTTCCGTTATTGTACTTGGTTAGATTCTTTCGTGTCAACAACGTCAAGATGATAGTGATGATAGTGATGATGTTGGTGATGATGGCTGTGATGGCGTCTTTGGGTGGTGACGTTCCTTCTTCATCTCGTAGTTTTGTCACCATGTGTCTTCACTATCAGAAAAGCTTTTCTTCGCCTAATGATCTTGTTGAGACCAGGAAAATAGAACAGAAACCATCGCCTCTATGTCTACTCCAAAGTAAGCAGTGGAATATGCTCGAGTTTATTTTCGGACACTGCAGAATATTATAGTGCAGAGCTACGCTTAATTTGTGCGAAGACAAACACCGGAACAGTAGCGACAAACAAAAGTGTTTTGACGCTGATAAGTGTTATTTATTGTTTACAGCCTGATGTTTTCTTATTTTTCAGTAATCCTGCATTCTTTCCATAGGATGCAGTGACATTTAGTTATTTCCCCATACAGCATTAAGTGACTTGTTTGAATAACGAAGGAAGATACTGTTTACTGCACGGAACGAACTGAATTTTTATATGAAAGTCAGGTTAATCTTGGTCTTTATACATACTTACTCCATGGTGCAGAGTCCTTCTTGAGCAGCTAACTGGTTTGCAGCTAGTCAAGAAATTCCCCGCATTTCACGGAACCCGAAGGTTCATTACCGCACTCACAAGCTTCCGCCACCCGTCTCTATCCTGGGCCAGCCCAATCCAGTCCATATACCCACATCCCACCTCCTGGAGATCCATCCTAATATTATCCACCCATCTACGCTAGGTCTCCCCAGTGGTCTCTTTCCCTCTGGTTTCCCCACCAAGACCCTATACACTCCCCTCTCCTCACCCATACGCGCCACATGCCCAGCCCATCTCATGGTCTTTGTAGAAGGTTAATTATAACAATTAATAATAACATAAACAGCAACTACGACGTCTGTTTTGATGAAACTTCTCACCTCAAATGCCATTTTGAAGCCACATTTTTGGGCGCACTCGGAAAATTGCGAAAAGTGACTACTAGCTTCGTCATTTCTCTCTCTCTCTCTGTCTTTCCGCATGTAACAACTCGGCTCCCACTGGACGGATTTTCATGAATTATAATGTTTGATGATTTTTCGAAAATCTGTCGGGAAAATTGAATTTTGATTAAAATCCGAAAAAATAACGGCTACTTTACATGAAAACCTGTATAGCGGTGTGATACCATCTTCCTGAGTTATTCTTAATTTGAGAAATGTTTCATACACAAGTTGTAAGGAAAATCAAAGCACACATTTTGTGTTCAATAATATATATATATTTTTTTTTCCGAAGGTCGTGCCTTTTATGAGGTAATGTGGAGAAATATGGCACAGCTGGACAAGCCACATACCTAAACGTTTTACGGCGCATGCGCTTTGTTTGTCGGAAAATTAAGGCAAGACACACTGTCTTAGTATTTCGTGCTTATTGCTTCACAATTGATTAATCCCATTTAATCTCGTAAAAGTTTTACGGGTAAACTTTAAAAACCGAAACACCAACACACATCGAACCAAGAACACACGACCAGTGTGGTAGTTCAACAGAACAGTCGTAAGCTCCTGATGATGGATATATTAATGTCCGAAACATGTTGAGCGCATAAGAAGTGAAATAAAAACAGCAAGTAACATCAAGTTAGTCTTTTGTTTTCAACTATAATTTTTTTAGTTGATGGCTTTATTTTTACAGAAAAATATGTATTAAATGTGTTCATGTAATTCTGCAAAACCAGTTTTTTTTTTAATGACCGTTAAGTGCTGGTAGAGTAAGCCGTTCGTTTTTTCTCACTTGCCAGAGTCAGGCATTGCAAAACATTTTCCTGCATTTGAGGATAACAATTTATTTTAATGCAGCTTACTTTCTTGTGACGTCATCTTCCCACTTTTTGTTTTGCCAGTATTAACTAGTGTTTCCTTCCCTAAGCACGTTCCTGTCACTGCCAGTTGACATAAACATTGTACTTGGCTGTTTGCAATATGTGCGACAGAACATTAAGAAGAATACTGGATTCTGGATTGCGATGGTGAGTAGCCTGCTAGGAAGTTTTCATTTTCATCTTCAGGACTGAAACCTAAGGAAGCATGCTCACACAAACGTTGGTGGATTTCTACCAGGCAACACGGTGTCAATTACCAGAACACATAAGCCTGCCCCCGATAATTATGGCCGTGAAAACCCCCCAATCTCGATGTATTTATAGCTTATAATATATTTTTTCTTATACAACAAGCTTTGTGATGATGATGATTATTAAATTTATTTTTCCTCACGGGAATTTCACTTAATAACAAGCTTAGGAAATGACACAGTCTGTTTATGACTGTACAGGTAATCTAAGAAGACCAAAATTTGTGTGACCTAGAAATTAACAATAGAATTTTATTCTTGAAGTACGTTTCTTGAAACAAAATTCGACACTGTTATGCCTTTTTTGCTGTGTGTGTATCAGTTCTTTAACTTGCAGCGCCATCCATTTTAGGTTATAGTGTGTGTTCAGTGCCTGTACCTGGTTCTCAGTTGCATTTCATCACAACCTTCAGAGGCATACCTTGGGTCAGAGGGAACTCAGGGGATTCAGCAGTGTAAAAGATAAATGCCATCATTTGGTAGGAAAGGACAGAAGAACAGGGTGGAAGAACAGAGTAAAGTTTTGAGAGAAGAGTTTTCTTTCCCAAAAAGACAACCCACCAAAAATTTTTCTCCTCTTGTATCATTAATCTTTCCTCAACAGCTGATGGAACATGGAGCTATAAATAACAACAGTCTTCTATACGCAAGAACCTGAATAGGCCTACAGCTCCAGTGGGACTAGCAATGGCCCCATCCCCTTAGAATTCCCATACAGTAACTGCGCAAGGAGAGAGGTTAAAAAAAAACCTTCTGAGGACAAGTGTGTAAAAAATTATGACTGAGTTCTGGTCCCTTTTCTTCGTTTCATCCATCTTTCATCCCCCAGTAGTCTGGACTTGCTCTCTTGTTTGTCCCCTCGCTAGTATGACGGATGTATGAGGAAGAGAGACGTTCGGACTGCTTCAGGCTGTACCGGAGCACTTCACGTGTTCACTTACCACACACGTCGTAGTCCTGTTTCTTGACTTCGACATTAATCTGTCCCTTATCGGTTTATTGAACTGTGGACCGAATTGGATGAGTTTGTTGAGAGTAATGTGGAGACTGAAGTGGTTTGGCTTTCGGCCGAGATTTTGAGGTGTATTTTTGTCTGTGGTCAATGACATAACTTAATATGTTAACACTGTTACAGAGAACACACCCTTGGTATTATCACTGCTGTCATCACTATCAGCAGTGTTGATAACGGTAATGTAACAAAGTTAATTTTAAAGAACAGCAGAAATTATTGCTGTCAATGGAACTAACAAGGCATGGAATTACTTGACGCCCTTTTGCGACGAATGCTACTTTGAGAGTTTCCTTGCTGCTTCTCAATTAACATATTCGTGGCTTGCCACCAAATATCCCGTCTGTTGATCACTGGATTAATATTTGAAGCACGGATGGATATTAATCTGTAATCGCTTAGATTTGCAGTGTTTATGTATTAACCAGCCACTTTTCAACTATGGCACTCGTCTCCTTAATCCTAGGGATGTAAAATGGAGCTGATCTATTGACAGGTTTATACTTTATCATCATCATCTTATTTACTGGCTTAAGTGAATGAGTGACTTCAGATTGTGTACCTTGATGAAGTTAACAAAATTTATCATTATTGTGTTTACATCTGAATAGCAAACTATACATTTACAGCCAGTCGTCGGCTTTGAGTAGCACGGAATGCAGTGAGAGTCGTGTGGGGCACAACGTTGTTAATTGTATTGTGTGGCTACTTAAACACGCTAAAAATATAGTTGGAATGCGTGACGTGGATGCAATTCACAATCACAGTGAGATGTATTGCAGTCTCTGCTTAAAACTGTACTTACGTTTAACAAGAACGAGATAATATTTACACTAACTATGTGATAATTATACAAATTTTATGTTCTTTTTGAAAATGTACGTTTTGTTGAATTCACCGAATTGCCATTCTGTAATGATATTTATTTGTAGTGGGATTAATTGTGTAATGAAATATACTGTCGTGTTAAATTTTTGTTAACTACACATCCAGCTTCAGTGTTATTTAGTACGGTATAATGCTAATTACATAGCCCTGTGCGGTGTGTTGAATCACACGCACACGCAAAACGCGAAGAACATGATAGCTGGTTTCGTGTCCTGTGAAACCTGTTGTGGGAAACAATTACGGTAACTGTATTGCTGGAAAGCCGTAATAACGCAAAAAAATCTGCAACGTAAGTTTGTACTTACAGGCTCTTTGTACACAATGAATATTTCGGAAAGTAATGATTATTTGGGGTATATTTATTATTACGAAAATATGACTACGCATTCCGCCTGACACACCATTGTTGTTCATTAAAAAGAAAACCAACTTGATCCACAATTTATCTTCAGTATATTTCGTCCAACACCTCTACATGTTTCGGACGTATCTATAGCCCATCATCAGGAGGTACACTGTATGTGTACAACAATGGTACTTATTGTTCTTTTTAGATGGCTGTCTGTTGTCATGGCGGTGTTCCAACCCAGTCAGGACAACAGACAGCCAACTAAAAAGAACAATAAGTACCAGTTATTGTATACATACGGTGTACCTCCTGATGATGGGCTATAGATACGCCCGAAACATGTAGAGGTGTTTGACGAAATATACTGAAGATAAATTGTGCATAAAGTTGGTTTTTTTTTTTAAAATGAATATATCGAGATGAACGGTCAACAAAACATAAAATTCAGCACCGTTGTTATTCGCTGTATTCTCAAACACTACATGTTTCGATCAAGCCGATGATCTTCAGGTGTTTATTTTATATATAAATTTAAAACTCAAGGTAAGAATGTAAATTTTTGCGATGTCTCACAAATTGCACGCAACAGAAATTACGATCGGCTTGTAACGCCCGATGGTGTGTCATTTAATACAAACGATGTGTTGTATAATATGAAAATTTTAGGATACTCGTTCTTAATTGTGATATGTTTTAAAGTGACGATTAAAAGCTTCCTCTTCCCTTTAATGCTGTTAAATCCTCTCCCCCCCCCCTCCCCGAACGTCCAATTCAAGCCAAGTAATTATCTGTCCACTTCAAGGCGTGTCGCTGTTGGCCCCGTCAACGTTACGTATTTGGCGCTGTAGTATCACTAGCGGAATATATGTACTTTTTGTATTACTTTTTTTGCTTTTTAGAGATCTATTATTCACTATTTGTTATAACAAATTAGAAAATGTATGCACTGTGAAACACTTTCGTCACTTTCTTTCTCTTTTAATTGTCACAAAGCCCTCAAGATCCTCGGAGAAAGTATAATGAAAGTGAAGTGTGATTCTCTAAATTTTCTCTACGACTCTTGTTCCATATATTTTTTTCGCTCTGACGTCTGGCAACTTGCAGCCGAAAGACGTGCGCAGTTGCGCATGTTGTTTCACTTAAGTCCGAATGCTTCAGGAATGTATATTTTGTAACTGGCTAAAATATTGAAATATATCTTATATTTATTGGACCGTGCATCATTGTAATAGTTGAAAACAAAAGACCAACTTGATGTCACTTGCTATTTTTATTTCACTTCTTATGCGCTCAACATGTTTCGGACATTAATATATCCACCATCAGGAGCTTGCGACTATTCTGTTGAATTACCACATCGGTCGTGTGTTCTTGGTTCGATGTGTGTTGGGTTGGAGTGGTATCCGTGTTGCAGGCTGAAACCTGCTACATGGATACCACTCCAACCCAACCACACCGAAACACCAACACACATCGAACCAAGAACACACGACCAATGTGGTAATTCAACAGAATAGTCGCAAGCTTCTGATGATGGATATATTTATGTCCGAAACACGTTGAGCGAATAAGAAGTGAAATAAAAATAGCAAGTGACATCAAGTTGGTTTTTCGTTTTCAACTATTACAGTATACATTTAAAGGGATCAGAATCCGTGTTTCATTTTCTTGAACCTTTGTACATTAATGTCATATTTTATTTTCAGTGTTGTTAAAATTTTAAAACGTCTTAACCTATATTTTCCCTGACATTTTCATCTGCGTCGTTTGAGCATAATGGTGCTGCACTCTGGCGTCTAGTGTCCGATTTTAAATTAAATAAGTTAAGTTGTTTTGGGAAGAAAATCTATTATTTATACTTTCAAGTTAGGGAGGAATAACTAATGCCAGTAAGCATAGTAAGCACTTATTCATGTCTTGTTGTTTGTAACACACTCATTCTTCTTACAGTTAAATATTTGTCATGGCGCTCACAAGTTCAGTATATATATGTTGCGTGCAGTATATTGCCCATGTATGTCAGAAAGTACAAGATCACTGGAAGCTGATTGATGTCAGAGAGCAAGAGAGGGAATGAATCCTGCTCACTGAAGAGTGGAGAACATGAATAACATTTTCTCCGCCCTGAGATGTTGAGAAGCAGTATCAATAGCAATGCTATAGTAGGGCCTAACTGCGATTTGGTGCATGCATAATGAAACGCGACTGTGTTGTCTGTGTAGGACAGCATGGTCGTTAAGGCAACCAAACAGCCCCAACAGACAACTCACCCTCCTTACATTTCCACTCTTAACAACCGTAAGGAAGTCCTAACTTATAACTCCTTCCAACGTCGGGTAATTTGGATTTTTTTTTTTTGCAATGTGAGAGAATTTAGAAGAGAAAGGGGGTCACTTCTTTCGAGTTTTCCAGAGTAATTCAAATCCATACGATTCGCTTCTCTGTAGAAGAGAGACGAAGTTAAACAGGAAAGGGATGGAAAATGTAATTTCCATGAATGAAATGTTTTGCAAATGAAGTTATTTTTCCCGACTTTGTTGCCAGCGCAACAGGACACTTATATATTTAAGATATGTTGTTATTACAGTAAATACTGATACTGGCAAGACAGCGACCGAGAGAGCATTTTGTCTGCTGAAAACAGCGTTCACTGTCTGACGATGTTGAAACCATTTTACAAATGCAAGAGCATTAAATAACTCAAGTATTTAGTAAGTTCCAACAGCACAGTTCTTACTGAGAAAGGTTTATCTTTTGAAGCATTTACCTCTATTTGTGAAAACCGAAGGCTTATTACCGTGTCTATAAAAGCTCGAAATAGGAAACTGTTTCCTGAGCTATAGAAGGATTAATTTCACAAAGTCTCTAGCTTAAGGTGCAGGTCTCGTTAGCGAGCCTAGTGTGATGTCGCAAGTCGGGAGAGAGAGAGATATCGTGTGCGCGCGTGTATATCAGTGCATTTCTGAAATCACAGCGGTGGACGTGTCCGTGTTCTTTTGCACATATAGTAGTTGCAATCACGTGACTGAGGCAGGAGGGCCGTAGGCTTTGTGAGACTCGCGCTCACGGTCCTCATGCAAAATGACGGTGACTTTGTTGATATAATCCTGTTATACCTGCATCCAGTCTACACGCTCTATTTAGGTGACTGTGTAGTACCATTTTTATATCCACGTTCAGGTTATGCAAATTACCTTCTGTTCAGTCTTTCAGACTATTATTTTTTATGTGTTATGTATCTTTCATATAGCGACTCAAAACGACGTGGACAGTCCGGTATTTGAATCCCAGCAGGGGCAAAAGTTTTTCTTTCTTTCAGAATTGTAAAGCTCCTCTGTGGGGCCCACCCACTCTCGTACTCAATGCGTACCGGATTTCTTTCCCGGATGAAAAGCGGCCGGATCGTGAAGTTGACCACTCACGTGCATCTAGTTCCGAGGTTAAGAATAAGTGGATCTGTACGTCTGTCCCTTCCTTTCTACCGTCATGGCGTAGGTAGGGGCAAATCGACCTTCTTATTTGCATATGTTGGCTGCTAACTTATCAGGGATTCTTTACATGGCCTGGAAAGAGAATTCATCCCCGATATTTGTCTAAAATAAAAAAAAAAACAACAGATGAATCGCTTTTGTACGGAGCGCTGGGAATAATGTGATGTTTAGTTTCACCGTGAGATGGAATTCCTGAAAATCCGTACCTTTGGCTGTGTAGACTGTTTTCTTACGTATTTGTGTGTATGGCAAAATCAGCCAGTATCTACACATGTAATGTAACATGGAGCTTGTTACGTTTGGAGTTCCGTTGGATAAAGAGACGTTGAGTCGAGTCACTCTACAACACTCCCTGAATTAATTTTGCTCATTCTAATATTTTCAGAACATATTACTCCTAAACCCGTGCATCGGAATAGAAGTTTGTCACTGAAAGAAAATTGTTCTTCTATAACTAAACACAGTTAGTTTGTCGTGCTCATTCCCTCGGCTCCTTGCAGTGACACTACTTGCACCGGCCAACATATGGCTACGTAGCTGACACAAACACCACGACACCTTCCCCGATGACACAACACAGATGTTGCTGTTCCTTCAACGAAAAATGTTCCCCTGAACTCGTGTCGCGTCTGTATATATACGTGCGATCCAGTACTTAAAACTCTATTACAAAAAGCGTAAGGGAGACCGCGGTGGAACAGTGGTTAAGGTGCTGTGCTACAAATCGGAAGGTCGCTGGTTCGATCCCAGCGGGTGCCATTGGAATTTTTCATTGACATAAAATCCTACCGATCGCACTATAGCCCTGGGGTCGACTCAGCCTCTAACAGAAGTGAGTACCAGGAGCGTTTGCTGGGAGTAAAGGCGGCCGGTGCGTAAGGCTGACAACCTTACCACCATCCTGTGCCGTTATCATGAATTCTGTGAACCTTAACTTTATGGAACCCTCTGGGCCACTCCAGGCCTGTAACGGGACAGCTTTACCTTTACCTTTACCTTTACAGAAAGTGTAAAAGTTCGAGCGTCCCAACACTAGCACTTCTTGGCCTCGCGTTCGAAAGAACAGCGCTCCTTCCAAACATTTGTAAACATTTACCAGTCTGCACGGTGCAACATCCCAGAAGAATTGAATTTCTGTCATTACCGTAGCGGGTGCTACATTCGATTATGTTACATGAAAGCAGGTCATTTAATCTGTTAAACTGAAGCAAGAATACAGTTCAGTTTCAAGTGAAACTTAATTGCATGCATTCATACGAAGGTGCGTTTAGCAGTATATTCTTTATTTTCTCATTGTCAACACGTTAGAGCCGAAAAGTAGGAAGTTACAGAACGTGAAACGTCAAAGCAAACTGCAGTGTAATGGGGACACTGGGTATTTTAACCACAAAATAAGCTAGCGGGCGGGCGGGCTATTCATTCCCTTCCTGAATTCTGCTGCTCCCCAAGTGTATGTGTAGCGATAAGCCAGGTAGTCTGTCAGCGAGTGACATTATCTCGAATCCAAACCCGAACGGCTCCGGGTAGTCTCGTCTCTCTCTTTCGACTGGAATCACTCACGCTGGCGCTTTGTCTGTCTACTGGTATATGTAATGCTGAATAGGGATTTCGTAAGAATCGCGTTCAATTTTTTTTTTACTTTAAGAATTATTAGGGAGGTCACTTATAAACTGCCGTATTAGCTAGGGCTGTGCTCTGAATTAGTGCGTCTTTAAATTATGGTCGACGGAGCCCCAAAAGGGTATGGGATTTTTTCCAGTGGAGCCGCTCGGTTTTTCAGGCACTTCTTAAATTTGCTATACTCTGACAGCAAGTGTTGCTCTTCGAGGCCCCATCTTGTTCCTTCTGTTAGTATTTTTGTGGTAAATGTAATGAGAATTCATTGACTGCTGTTACTGGCTTTATATCACTTGGAGGGGGGGGGGGCAGCTTGGAGATTCTCAGATTTCAATCCGTGGGACGTGATGATGTGAGGATGTGTGCAATTTTTTTTATTTTAATAAAGTCTCCGTGCTCAAAATGTTTGCGAGCTGCTGGCCTAGATCAAGCAATTCAGAGATTTTCTTGCAGAGGAAAGATATATTTCTCTTCTCCAAAGAGCCAAGTCGGGCTCTGATCCTTACCATACCTCATCGTTAATGGGTACCGGGGACTCATTCTCTTTCTCTGGGTGTATATCGGGCGGGGAGTGAGGCTCGCAACTTTTATCCAGTGTCAAATTTAGGAATAAGTGGGTTTATACCTCCACTCCACCACATGCTTTCATAGCGTACAAAGATATGTCTTTTGCATATAAACTGCTAGAAAACTACCACTGAGCTTTCGGACTGACGTCCACCGTCCGCTGCTTAAAAGTACAAAAATGAACACAACGTCTCAGAAAGAGGATCTTTCTTTGTGTCAAGGTAAGAGGTGGCACGAACTTAACCCTACTCATTAGAGCTACACTAAATCTCTGGACGTTATTTAATGGGGCCTGCCTGAGTAGCTCCCCCCTTCTCCACATTTTTAGACGAGAACCGCAACTGATCCAATGCCCGAAACGTCACGTGTTTTACTCTTTATCGTTCTGAAACAGTTAGTAGGCCCTGTAAGGTAAAGTGATCCCTTTACAGGCCCTGTGTGGCCCAGAGGGTGGGTAGAGGTATAGCTCTACACTTCCATGACAGCGGCACTAGAAGGGGGTGAGTGGTCAGCAGCACTCCCCGGCCGCATTTTACCCCCGGGAAAGATCCGGTACCCATTTTACAGGGGGCTGGGTGGGCCCCAGGGCCGGTCTGGACGGGCGGAAAATATCGTCCCCACCGGGATTCGATCCCGGACCGTCCAGCCCCTACTCAGTTCCTATACTGACTGAGCTACCCGGTCCACAGTTAGGCCCTGTACGAAGTCAAAATGTTGCGTGGCTTTCGCTGTAGTATATGCTGCTATCGTCTGAATCGTGCAGAGTTAAATTCATTGCTACAAACTGGTCAGTTGAGCAACTATTGTAATGATATCGATGCCGTACGAAACTACGGAGGTTTTTACATTTTAACGCTGTGTACTTGCTGGTAGTAGCGATCCGATCTCGGGAAGTTCATCTGTTCCTCCTGTCTGGTGAAAGCTTTGTACATTCGGATATTAAGGCTGATTTAGGACGATAGTGCTGTGTGGAAACAGACCGTGTTGCCCACATGTCGGACATCCTTAGCGTCTTCATTTCAAAGCGAAGTGCCTACGTTATGGTCTCTCGTTCCTGTACCGTATGTGTAACAACAAATATATTGTGGCAGTAACTTTTGTTTGAGGACAGCTGGAATACAGATCTCGGAAAAGTCTGCAATATATCCCACTTTATTTTGCCATTATCCGTAAACATGTTCAGTATCATGCATCCGCCAGGAAAGCACGCATTCGTAAGTGTGGAACATATTTCTTAGTTTTGACATCCTGTTGACCAGATGCTGTTGCGCTGCCAGAGATTCTGTGACAAATCTTCAAGACAAAATGTTTGATCCAATTGTTTCTTCCGCTGCTTAGAGGATTAATTAGTTGGCGGTAATGATAAGCGTGCCGGTCCGAGTGCCGCGCAGTCTAAGGCGTGGGTCTGCGGCAGTTTTATTCCTAGAATTGCGGGTTCGAATTCCGCCGGAGTCGTGGAAGTCTGTCTCGTGTGATTGTTTTGTGTTGTCAGGTAGAGATCTCTGCGTCGGGCTGATCTCTCGTCCAGAGGCGTCCTACCGACTGTGGTGCGTCGTTGTGTGTGATCTCGGAACCTTGACAACGAGGAGGCCTGGGCAAACTAGGGCTAGTCAAGCCATGAAGATAAAAAGTTGTGTCCGAAGAGGCATACAATATTGCCTAAGTATCGGGTAGTCACTTCGCCCTAACGACGAAGAATGTGAGGATCTTCGACATGTCGCGTATACAGCCGGTATTCGTTTGATGTCACCGCGATGTAAGAAATTTCGTTTTAATAATATACCGCTGTGAAGGCTTGAAACGGAAAGGCTTGGTGTGTGCAATTTTTGTTCCTCTCAGCGAAGCCGTTGTTTCAGATTATTTTAACGGTGATTCTCCGGACTGTGCATGTGTGAGTATTGATGCAGCCTCGCCACAACTTACGAGGGTCTTCCAAGCCGGCGTCCTCGGCTCTGATGCAAATGCCCGCCGGTGTTGAAGGAATGTGTGCATTTAACGATCTCAGGTTTTCTACTCTGGAATGTAACTACATACTAAAATGAGGGGAGGAATTGGGGAAAATATTTTTTCCCCTCCAACGAAATATTATTCAACGCTCTTAAGGTTGCTGCAGAAACCTGCAATTTTCCTTCGTGGAATGATTTATAGAAATGTTACTTGGGGCGCATTACGAAGTATTATAATCACTAGTATCGCTTGCTTTTCCGCACGCGTCCGCGTCTTTTGTGTGGGAATAGAAAGAAGAGAGGAATTCCGACACTCAATTAAGTGAAACGAATTTACGATTCGAATTTTCTTAGCTTCATATACGATAGCGATTTCGATTTAAAACATTTTAACTTTTGTAATGTCAGACCTGTTTAACTGCAACGCTCTCTCAGCTTGTTGCAGCAGTTAGATGTGAAACATTGCGTTTAGGCCTCCTTGTTCCTTTCCTCCTTACTTTCAGCAACGTAAATATGTTTATTTTCACTACGATTGGGCGTATTCTTAAAGTTATTTGTTTCGTAAGGTTATTATTTTTCTGTGCTCTCCTTAAGGTATCATCACTTTACTTTCAGGTATCTTCAAACTACGTCGTTGGTATTTTAGGGTGAGAACCCAAGTTTCCTACCCATAAAGGAAAATGCAAAAAAAAAAAAGTCCTGAACACTGTATTTTGTTGTTTAGATTCCTGTGTATTAGATGAGAGCTTAAAAATTCTGTCTTCTGGAGTATTCCTTATCTTATTGTTTAGTTTCTTCAGTAGAAAACGCGAACTTGCAACATTCTGAGCTGAATGGCAAAAACATTTCCCCAAATTTAATACGGTTAACTTCTTCGTCAATGTACGAAGTTTGGTTTGTTTCTGTCAATGCCAAGTACATTAAAACTTTACAGTGTCCAGGGTTTAATTAGTTAGTTTTTGGTTGTGATTCGGTTCCACTCATAACAAGTTCAACCTTTAATATCCGCGCCCACTCAGTTTTCTTTGTGTTTGTTTTTAGGCCATTTTTACTGCTGGGTTGTTTGAAGATGTGTCCCGAAGCTGAAATGCTGTTTCTAATTCCAAAATAAGACACATTAATAATAATTTGGCACTCGTATCGACTGTATTAATGTATTATATTACGTACAACATTATTTTGAACATCGTGTGCATGAATTAAAAAAAAAACAATGATATGGCGCTTTCGGGAGGTGCCCTGCGAAGCATTATGGTCTCGAGATGTCTTCCACTTGGAATTAGTTGTTGGTCGAAGGTTCGGGAGGGATGGTTGCGGCTGGTGAGGTGGGAGCAGGTGTTGGGCTGGAGATTGGACCCCCAGACAGCCGTGGGCAGGCCAGTCGTCCATCCTACCGCGTTGGTCTTCTATCCAGTTTGTAGCTGAGCGTGTTGGATCCAAGGCTTAGCGTTGATACATAAATACAGACAGCCACACTGAGCCTCGGTACTCGTGTACAGTTTTGAAATTGACCTGCTACAGGACAGATTAATGTAATGAAAATGGAGTGAATGTTCAGACGATATGCCTGGAAAGAACGGCACAGTACTTCGTGTCACTGATAAGAAGTTACGTACTTACAAACTCACCAACTAAGTACCTTACTCGACCCATGGAGCAGAGTTATTTATTAGCTAATATTTCCACACCTAATCAGATTACCCTCAATGGAAACGGAAAAATCATCACCGGGTCAGTAAGAACGCACCACCTGTTCGTGTCCTGATCCTCATGAATTCAGTTCACGCCTCCTTTCCTATTTCTTTAGGACCTGTATTAATGTTATCTACCCATCCGTGCATAGGTCTTCCAAGTGGAGTCTGTCAGGTTTCCTCACCAATATACGTTATGCATTTCATTTCTCCCACATACGAGCCACATGCTCCGGCCATCGCATTATGTTTATTTGATTACCCTATTTAAATGAGTACCACGAATATTTCCTGAGGAGTAAAGGCGGCCGGTGCGTAGGGTTGACAAACTTGCCACCTTCGTATGTCGACTGTTTTGAAATCTGGGAGCCTTAACCACCTGGAACCCTCAGGGCCTTTCCAAGCCTGGATACGGACTGATCTGTCTTTACCGTATATGGACAATCGTGACTGGGGAAGGCTGGAACAGTTTAAGGTTTTTGGACCTACAAGGTAGAGCAAGATATTAAGTAAAAGTCGTTGGATTTCTGTACTTTTGCTCTCGAAAGTGCGATTTTTATTCGGGTTTGCCAAATTGCAAAAAACGGCTATTAGCTTCATCACATGTATCCATCTGTCCTGATGGAACAACTCGACTGCCACTGGAAATATTTTCGCGAATGTGATGTTGGAGTACTTTACAAAAGTCTGTCGAGAAAACTGAAGTTTGATTCAAATCTGCCAACAGTAACAGGTACTTTACACGAAGTCGTGTGTACGTTTATGGTAATACATCGCTGAGTTATTCTTAGAATTTGTAATGTTTCAGACAAAAGTTGTAGAAAAAGCCAAAGCCCACTTTATGTTCAGTAACTTTGTTCGAATGTCGTCGTTTATAAGATTATGTGGGAAAACAAATTAGAGCCGGACAGACCACAGATGACAATGTAGCGCATGCGCTTTACATGCTGGGTAACTAAGGCAAAAATACACGTACACGCGGAATGTTGAATACTTATTCTTTTTCCACGGCAAAAATGGTAACGCGAACGCACCTCAATATTACGTTTATACGTACATTACCTGTCTTGTTAATTTGAAAATTTTATATTTGGACCTGGCACGAATGGGAGGATAGAGAAATGTATACGCAGTTTTGGTAGGGAAGTTTGAAGAAGGTAGATCACTAGGTGGAACGAAGCGTAGACAGAAGATTTCGTCTCAAAAGTACGTGATTCGTGGTTGTGGATTGGATGTATCTGGCTGAGAGGTGAGACCAGAAGCGGGATGTTTTGGAACTTACGGTTCCATAAAATTTGGGTAGTCTGTTACGTAGCTGCAGAACTTCTTAGAAGAGTGCTGCTTCGTGTAGTTCTTATCTTGAAACCGAATAGCGCAAGGAACTCTTGTTTAATATTATACTGCAATGCAAATCTTGTAATAAGCCAAACAAGGGAGTGTATTAAGATCGGTGTTGGATACCGAAAGGCTGCTCCCGGTGCCTAGCCGGCAACATTTAATCAGCAGAAAGGTCACCCTGTGGTCAATGGAAGCCGGGATAGCATAGTTGATATCGCAACTACGCTACGGGCTGGACGGTTCGGGATTCGAACCCTGACAGCGCAATTGATTTATCTCTTCTTCAAAAATGTACAGACCGTCTACTGTGCACACCCAGTCTACTTTTTAGCGGTTACCAGCGTACTTTCCCGAGGGTAAATCCGCCGGGACGTGATGTCCACTCATCTCCGTCTAGTGTCGAGGTTAAGAATGAACGGAGCTGTATCCCTTCTTCCCCTGTACGCCTTCATGGCGTGAACAGTGACAACGTTACCTTAATGGTCAATCAATGCCCACCACTTCGCGTGCAGAATTTATACAGAAAGTTCTGCATTTTGCAATAGGCTAATGTAACTGAAGGTTGTTTTTTTATGAAACTTGGCGCAGTGTATGTTCGTGCGTGCGTGTGTGTTGGTGTGTGTGTGTGTGCGGGGGGGAGGGGGTCGATTTGGAACAGACATGCTGGCTCGGGTGAGTGTGGGTGTACAAAAGCTATCCCGCAACAAAAACCCAACCACCACCAACCAGTCTCTACACTAATCACACCCGTCGGCCTTCCAATTATAAAAGCCAAAGAGAGGGGAAAAAAAGGGATGGAAAATTAAAAAAAAAAGCGTGTTCCAAAACCGCTCGTTTCGTTGTGTGCTTTATGATGGAGTCAGAGTCAAACCAGCAAATGTATACGGGAAGCTGAAAATAAAAACAAGAAATGGAAATCTTCTGTAACATGATTGTAGGTTATGCCGACAAAGGGGTTGGTTATAATACTTTGTGGGAACGAAGTGAGGAGAAGTTGGTGGGAGAGAGAAATTTTAGTGACGTATGACCTGATGGGAAGGCCTGCCTCTTGACCAATAACAATCAACGGACCGAGGCAAGAGAAGAAAGGGTCTTTTTTTTTGGGGGGGGGGGGCAACTATTTTAATAGCACGAATTTAAATACATATTTTTGTTCTAAATGAGTCCTGGCGATAGTTTTTGTTGTTTTTTGTTGCTGCTGTTGTCGTTGTCGTAAGTAAATATGATGTGTCTATTATTTACTACCAACTCTTTTAGTGTCAGAAATTTACCAACATTTCGGAGGTCTCCTCCCTCCATTTCAGGTTTCTGGTAGATATTTTCCATAGTTTCGGAGGTTTCTTGTAGAAATTTGCCGTAGTTTCGGAGGAACCTCCTCCCTCCATTTCAGGTTTCTGGTAGTTTCGGAGGAACCTATTACCTCCATATTCAAGAGCTTCGGTAGAATCAGCAAAGTTACGGAGGAATATCTTCTTGTCCGGAGTTCTGGTTGAAATTTACGGACGCCTTGGAAGAGACTGCTTCCCTCTTCAGTGTGCCAGTCTGTAAAACGGCGTCACAACCTAATGACAGTATTATGTATAGTCAGGGCTGTGGGGCCTCCAAATCACGCATTTTGTTTGCCGGTTGGGCTGTGATGTATTCTAGAGAAGGGATGTGTTTTGCAAGGCTGACAGTCAATCAAACACCGAGGGACGTGCTGAATATTCAGCTCTTCGTGCAACGCTTTTGTGTTCTCATTTCTGCATTCATCCGTTGTTTTGCAGAAAGTAATAATGTTAACGGCTAATTTTTCCACATGAAAACACCGAACTCTGGCTTTGTTTACGTTATGGAAACATGGAAACATGGAAACATTACTCCAGTTTGTTTATGACGAATCTTTTTCTTTCAGAAACCTAAATTGTATCTTCTTTTGTGAAACAGTAGAGACATTGTATTTCAACATTCAAAACAGATTTAGCTTAGCTATCATTGTGTCATTCTGAGTAACTCGCATTATTTCCCTTGCTGGCAAAAAAAAAAAAAATTAGAAACTTGTGACTTCAACAAGAAATTGTTTCCTTTTGTTTTTCCATTTCCGACTGTCGTTTATAATTTCTCAGTTTTCGCTTTCCTCCCCGGTAATGCAAAGAATTCGTGGACCGGAAACCTGTATAGATACAACCAACAAAATCATAGGAAGTACAGAGTTGTAAAATATATGTTCCTTCGCTTATATACCGGCTCCCCGACTGCGTTTGGATATTGTCCTCTGAATACAGTTTCATTAATTTTTCTTGTTCACCGCTTGTTAAAAATTTCACCAAAAAGAGCAGCATTTGTTACGTATTTGCATATTTATCATAATAATGTCAGTATTATCATCATCACAATTATTTTTTTACTTCATAATCGGAATTGGCGCTTACGAGCCAGCACGTTGCTCTAGAGGAACAACACATCCTTGAGCAACTTAATTAATTTAATCAAATTTTAAAATCTGGCGTCTTTCAAAATGTTGCTACCTCTTTGACGCTTAAATTATGTACAGCTGGTTTCTTTTAATTTTGTTATTATCACGTTAATGTAAAGTAATTGGATATGAATTAACCCAGTTTATCCCCGTAAGATGAATTTCGATATTAGATTTCACGTTTCGTTTTCCTTATTTCACGTAGCTGTTAGGCAAGAAGATTCTTAGCGCAATGTTACAGTTCTTATTACTTTCTTGTCAAGAATTCCAGCCTTAGATCTCCACCTCACATTGTTCAGACCTTTAACAGGTGTGCACTGTGCACACGTACGCTGATCGACAGTTAACAGATGGATTCGTGTCAGTTGGCCGGACCACGCATTCCTGGTCCTAGCGACAGAGAAGTTCGCCTTAAGGGACATTAATACCATGGGTACTGGTAAGTCTTTAGCCCGACCTACTTCCCGATGTCGTAGGACGGAATCGATAGTGTCGTTGGAAGCTAATCTACTGCTCAGATCAAATAATATATGCTTGCTGCAGACTCTCAAGAACCTTTAGAGTGATGAAAGGCAACTTATATGTTCAATTTTCACGCAAGAATTATCAATTAGGGCTAAGGACTTATCAGCACCCCTGTATATCTTGTTTTACTTTCGGTGTACTGCATTGAATTTACTGTGCTTTTTGTCAGTCTCTCCAAGACTCAGTACCATATCGGGGCAGTTTCCGGCTGTTTCCGGCCGTAGGCTGTTTCGCTTGGTAGGGAGTAAAGGTAAAGGAGTCCCGTTACAGGCCTGGAGTGGCGCAGAGGGTTCCAGGAAATTAAGGTTCCCAGATTTCATGACAACGGCACAGGATTTTGGTAAGATCAGCCTTACGTACCGGCCGCCTTTACCCCCAGGAAATACTCCTGTTACTCATTTCCGTTAGAGGCTGAGTCGACCCTAGGGCCATAGTTCGATCGGAAGGATTATGTCAATGAAAAATTCCAATGACACCAGCTGGGATCGAACCGGCGACCGTCCGATTTGTAGCACAGCACCTTAACCACTGTGCTACCGCGGTTCCCTGATACGGAGTATCAGTGTTAATTTAATTCTGTGTCAACTAACTCCTCAGCTGAAATAGCGTTGTAAAACAACACACATTCTCATCGCCGATGTATAGTACAGTCCTCGCAGTAGAGCTGTGATGTTAGTAGGAACAGGAATTCATTTGAAGATGAATGTGATGCTCTCTGAACACCGACAGTAGCTATGAAACAGCATATACTTCAGCAGTTAAATTAATTTGATCAAATTTATATACCTGTCGCTTTCGAAATGTTGCTAGCTCCGTGCCTGTTAATTATGTACGACTGGTTTTCAGATTTTCGGAATAAAAAAAATTGTAATAGTTTTAGCTGGCTGAACTCATTTAGTGGGTGAGTGCCTCATTGCCACGGTGATGACGTCTTTGTGACATGCGATGACAGTTGGAAACAGAAATTTCTGTGAATACTAAAGCAGTCTGAACTAATATCATGTCGTGTGAGACGACAGTGTGTATTTCTCCATTCTGAACCCCATCCCCCTCTTTACGGCCTTCTCCATTTCTGAACTAGACATCATCACTAAAACTTTTTAACTCCAGCATTTTCATGTTTCTTTTCTTTTAACGTAAATTTTCCCTCATTCCTCCCTTTATTCCCAGTTCCTCGTGCTTCGCCTGTCCTGCTTATGACGAGTTGTACGTATCCTCCATGGTTTCATAGAACATTGTTTTGCTTTGGTAATCTATTATCCTTGTCTCTCTCTCACTCCCTCTCTCTCTCTAGTCTGCCTTTTGCTATTTCGCTTTCCCATCTCCGGATGTTGTATAAAACCTCTATCTCTCTCGCCCCTCCTCCTCTTCCTCCTCCTCTTCCTCTGAGATCTGCATGTCATGTCATCTGACATCCTTCTAGTCTCCGGCGCCTGTACAGCTTCCGGGGAAATGTATAGCTTTAAGCTTTTACTTACAGCTAAGCTGTTTACTGAGCTGCTGCTACGGTATTACAACTGTAGTTGAGCTGATGTGCAGATGACGCTAGTGGTACTGCATTTGCTGAGACACAAAACGTTTGCCTCAAAATCGTGGGGGCTAAATATGACTTTCTGTACAGTAGCAGGTGATGTATCATAAAGGTATGCCTGTCCTTGAAATTTAGGTGTTATTAAGAAGGGAAATTGATACGCTTTACTTGCCCCTTTTGTTTGGAGACTTCGCTGTATTGGATTGCTGTATATACGACAATAAATGAATGAATTAAATCCTGATTTTGATGTTTATTGGACCGTCCATCATTGTGATAACTGAAGAATAAAGAACCAACTAGATGTCACTTTATATTTTATTGTACTTCTTATAGGCTCAACATGTTTCGAGCACTACTGTGCCCATCGTCGTTGTGGTAATCAACATCATAGTCACGAACTCCTGATGATGGGCATAGTAATGCCCGAAACATGTTGAGCCTGTAAGAAGTACAATAAAATATAAAGTGACATCTAGTTGGTTTTTTATTCTTCAGTTAAATTCTGATTGCTGGTACACAGGACTGTGATATCTTCGAAATATGTTTACAGGTAAAGTGTTTCTTTATATGGAACTTAGGAACTTGTCACATATTCCTGTAGTATTTTCCATCAACACTTGTAACTAATTCCTTGCGTAAGTAGCATTGTAGTTCTGCCTTACTGCCTTTTGTTACAACAGTAATTGTGGTTGGATTTTATGGGTTGTAATCATGGTTATAAAGCCTTACTGAGCATCCTAACTGGGCTTCATGCCGTAATTTTGTCATTAGGTTTGGTGATACCTTAGCACAGAGAGTCGTCACTTCTTACCTGCTCTTTCCATTCCTTTAATTATTATTTCTTGTCCAATCGTCTGTTCACACCATCAGTAGCCGACAGTCTATTCCCCGACAAAAGCTATTCAGTATGATGGTGTAGTGGTAGACCTATTTGGGAGGCGTCTGATATAGACAGATCACAGCCGAGTCGCTGGCTGTGCCGATTAAGCCAAGACCGCTTGCCACCAAATCCCTTTCAGATCTTCACGCGCGATATCTTTCGATGCTATGGAGTCTTCGATTCTAAGAACGTTCTTAAATAGCCCAGAATAGAAAATGGATTTTAGTAGGGCCACCAATGAAGGAATCCCCACCTCCACCTCCACCCCCCACCCCGGCACCGCGAGTCGATAATCGGAGCCCTTCGTACAATTTATAAATGAATCTATTGGCATATATCTTAAGAGGGACCCAGAATTGTAAATCCTTTCAAAGGAATTGTATAAAGTCCGAAAGACCCCACAACCAGTTTTAGTATTTTGCATGTTCCGAGGCCCGCTTGTTTCCACGCCTCCCCACACCCTCGCCGGGCCACGTATTCTGCTGGTACCTTATCTAGGCCATTGGCTATTTCCGTCCGTACATGTTATCGTATTGATTCAATCACTGATACCTCTGAACACAAAAGTACCCAAGTGTTGAGCTTCAAACAGACTTAGTACCCAAAATGACGACCTTTCGTCCCAGGATTCACAGAAGTAATGTCGTGTGTTGTGCATGTGCCAATTTCTAACACTTTCTGTAGAGACGCAGCATGAAACGCAGTAGGATCGCTCATAAAATCTTGTCAGGAGATCCTGTGGCAGACTAGAATATCTTGTACCTCCATCTCTCCTTTGCCAGAGGCTCACCTGCTCCCCAGATACCTAACGTAATCGTCCTAGGGAATAAGTTTCCTGCAAGTTGTATCCTGAACACTGCCTGTCGTGTACCGCCAACTCAACTCTCCTGAGAGGCGTGAATTTCAATTGACTGCGGTGGCGGGCGATGGAATGAAGTAAGGAAGGCGATCTAAGTTTCATGAGGCAGCCGCGCCACGCCCTCACCCTACCCACCGAGTGCTCTCCGAAGTCATCATCGGATGAAAGCGAAGTACGAAGAACACGAAGTATAAGTCGTACAGTATAAAGTTCGGAGGCATGTCTAAACTGAGATTTACTCTCAATAAACATTACAAGCGAAGACGTCAGGTTCAGTTAAATGAGATTTACAATAATAAAATATAATTATACACTGAATCTTATGTTTATTGGACCGTGCATCATCTTGGTAGTTGTATAAAGAGAGACCAACTTGATGTCACTTGCTTTTTTATTTCATTATTTACTGCTCAACATGTTTTGGATGTTAATACATCCATCCACAGGAGCTTGCGATTTATTTGTTGAGTTATTTCGTGGGTTGTATTGTTCTGGTTCGATGTGTGTTGGTGTTATGGTGTGGTTCGGCTGGGGTGGTGTGGTATCTGGATACCACACCACCCCAGCCAAACGCAACGTAACACCAACACACATCGAACCAGAACAATACAACCCATGAAATAACTAAACAAATAAGTCGCAAGCTCCTGATGATGGATGTATTAACATCCAAAACATGTTGAGCAGTAAATAATGAAATAAAAAAGCAAGTGACATCAAGTTGGTCTCTCTTTATTCAAAATTATACACGTTCACAATTAAACACAACAATGTATTTTAGCCTTAGTGACACTAAAGCTAAAATATATTGTTGTGTTTGTGTACGTGTATAATTTCGTTTTATTATTGCATTTTAAAACACAATCGGAGTTCTGTACCAAAATTATCTTAGCTAGTCAAACTTATTCCATCAACCAATAAGGGAATTTAATATGAAAGGTTCTGAAATGTTGTGCAAATATTTACTTCAATCGTCAATGCCCTAAAAAGGATCTAACACCTAAATACGGCCACTAAAGCCAAAATACATTGTTGCGTTTGACTGTGTACGTGTATAATTTTATTTTATTGTTACATTTTAAAACACAACGGGATGTCCTCTTTCAAAATTACCCAAATTAAATGAGATTTCCTTTGCTGGTTTTTGTAGCTCACAGATTCCATCAAGGTTATGTTCGGGATGGAACATTTTTCAGAAATCTAGGAGCCACCTTAAAATTCTAGGTTCCAAAATGGTGACAAGCAAATTCCATACCTAGGATCCAAAATTATTGCCCGCCACGTTACAAAATTTAGTCGCCGGTCGTCGTGGCGCCCGAGATTGACATCTTTGCACCCATGCCTTCTGTGTACATTCCTAGTTCAGTAGACGAGAAAGGCTTAACATAAAAACGTTGTCTGTCTTCTCTCACAGCACCAGTTTCATCAAATATTTGTACCATCTTGCTGTGAATATTTGCGAACATGTATACAAGACTAGCCGTATTTATCGCTCTAAACAATAAACCCTCAAATAGGGTACTGAGACGATCAGATCATCTAATATGTGATTACCTAATAATAATTTCCCTTGTTCTCTTAGTTCACTTGTAACGCCAGGTCTTGATGATGTGCTTGTGGTTGAAGGCCACACGAAGTGTTGTGGTGTTTTCTGCAGTTATATAGCAGGTCTGTGCAGCCATCCAATTTAACCTCCATTGATTATACTTTCCTTGCACTCTTGCTAGTGTATGTTTGTCTGTTACTTTATATCTCCCATGAGGTTCGAGTCTCTTAGGGAACAGGGGTTAGACTACGTGAAGACGGGTGATCTGACTTGTTGGAGACGACGTTTGCTGTAATTCAGTACCCTATTTCCCATTTACGTTCTTCTGCGCAAGAATTTAATATTTTAAAGACATGAGTAACGATTCTTGAAATAAACATTTTATTTGTTTGCTAGTGGAGTGTGCTAGTTATATAGTGGGTGAGTTCGAGATTCAGTGCTGTAGTTTCAGAGGAACGACTCCCGGTAGCATGTTCTCGCACCACAAAGTAGCCTGTGAATTATCCTGGCTTGAAGAACTTGTCAACAGCCGTTCCATCTGCCTCGCGCATGCCAACATAAATGTCTGTCCATGTTTGTGTGTAGACCTATAGGGAAATTTTTGAGTGCGAATTTTCGGCTTAGTAGGACGGTTGCATTATGGAAACAAATTTGAGTTTGCCACTTAATAACAAATCCAGTTCGACGCATATTGTACTGTGTTGCACGTGTCGTGTCATGTTTACGGGGTGATTCAGGAGGAAAAGTCAGTATTTTGGGACGTGACAGTGTTGGCCATTGTGAGGAAAATATTTCATATGAACACGTGTGTAACTCTGAATGGTTATCGTGGTAAGGCTGTTTGAATCTACAAATACAAAGGCATTGTGAATGGTAATAAAGAAGGAGAGATAACTTACTGTTTATTTTATTTTAATTCTTACTTAACTTTGAAACGACAATTTTTTTGCAGTTCACAGCGAATGTTAGTAATTCTTACCGTCAACCTCAGTGCACTTTGCAACTCGTGTGCGAAGATCATGGAAGTTGATCTTCATGTTTCTTCATGCGGGCGGCAGGATCCAAAATGCAATCGAGCAATTCGTCTCGTGTATTCACCTTTATTTTGTAAACTTAGCCCTTCGTCCGACCCCAAAAATAAAAATCTAACGAAATTATGTCTAGAGTTTCAAAGAGCTCAATCTCGGTTACCATTCAGAATTAGGCACACGTACGTATTATCTTTTTTTTTTCGATTACCGATACTATCATCTCCTAAATGTTGATCTTTCCTCCTGAATCATCCTGTATATGTATATTCTCTTAGCGTTATGGCTAATAGGTAGTATGAAAAATATGGTTTCATGTATTTCTCTTGACATGTGGGACTTCTGAATGTGCCAACTGATGTAGGGTTTGCTGTGCTGTCAGAACGGCACGAGAAGGTACGTGCCACGCCCACGTGACACCTTTGTTGGCAGTCGTGATCTGTATTGCAGGATGCATACGGTTTCGTTAACAAGCGTTCCCTTAGCTGTCATTTGAACCGTAAGCAATATTATAAAGGTAAATCAGTCCCATTACAGGCCCGAGGTGCCCAGAGGGTTCCAGGAAGTTAAGGTTCCCAGATTACGTGACAATGGCCCAGAATGGTGGTAAGGTTGTCAGCCTTAGGCACCGGCCGCCTTTACCCTCAGGAAATACTCCTGGTACTCATTTCTGTTCGAGGCTGAGTCGACCCCAGGACCATAGTGCGATCGGAAGGATTATGTCAATGAAAAATTCCAATGACACCATCTGGAATCGAACCATCGACCTTCCGATTTGTAGCACAGCACCTTAAGCACTGTGCTACTGCGGTCCCCAAGCAATATTGTGGTGGTGTCAAAATTGTTTAAGGAAAGATTCCTAGTACGAGGAAGTTTGCAGGAAACAACGAATGCTGTCGTGAAGGCAGCCTCCAGAATGACGATGTCTAGCCTGAATATGTAGTTAATATGCTTATATATTGGTTAGGATTATAAGAGTGAACAGTTTTGTACAAGTACACTCAAGGACGAATGCTTTGCCACGATCGATAATTTCCTGATCAAACTGGATCACTTGTTTAAGCGAGAGGGTGAATGGTCTGTATGTAAGGTGTGTGGTATTTGCAGGGAGCGTTACAAACTCCCATTGAAGTGAGTCTCAAACGTAATAACAGTGTGACTGTCTCTTGGTTATGGCTTTCGTATGAATGTTTCAGATTACTGGTAGACCTTGCAATATAGTGAAACATTTCACTTTGTCAGGCCCGTGTACAAGGAGCTGAACATGAAATGTGTTCGAAATCTCCCCTTCTGGGGTGTAGATCTAAAAGATTTTAAGGTTAGAAGACCAAGGTTCCTAAGAGCAAGAATACAGTAAAAAATCACTCTTCTCCCTGCTTTATTTTTCTTTTATGTATACCACTTTGAATTCTTCCCGAAGGGGCAACTTTCACATTTGCCGTCTTCAGCTTCAAGAAAAATTTACAAAGAAATTCCATAGACAAGCGACGCAATCTTTTTCTTTTTTGTACTAGGTTCTTGAATGGGTTTGGTGCTTCGCGGAGAAAGAGGACTGTTGGGTTATGCAGCCCTGGAGACGAACACATACGATGCACTAAAGAAAGCTGCGCTCGGATAGGACCCTGAGGGACCCTTGCACACCACTAGGTGCAATATTATGAGCAGGCAATGATAAACCCCTTTGGTTCTATAATACCCACTTTGCGGTATGGACTGTTACGTATGTCTGATAGGTACACCGTCTTCCTTGGATCAGTAAACTGAGATGTGTAGTGTAGTTGTTACAGAGACAAAGCTACGGGTTGGTGAACCGAGGGATCGTGGCTCTGTTCCCGACAGGAAAAAGATATTCTTTTCTTCCCCAAAGCGTCGACGTCGATTCTGGCGCCCACCAAACCTCTCATTCGTATGGGAGTGGGGGGGGGGGGCGATGGGCCGGGGCATGAAACTGGCCGTTATCTAGTGCCAAGATTAAAGAATCCATGGAGCTGTACCTCCGTTTCTCTTATATGTCTTCGTGGTTTGCACAGGGGCAATTTTTCTTTATTGAATTGAGATCTCTGGCAGTCCGGCTAGAAAATGTGACACTATATAACTGTTAGAGGTATATCTTGAAATATAATGCGCTGTTCCTTCTAGCCACGAATGTGATATGCCTAAAAGTTTTCATAACCGTGCCGTCATCCCAGACTCAGCGTTGCTAATAGTTTTTAGTTGCCCAGTGACATAGGACTTACATCCTCAGGTATTATGCGTGTGTGCGTGTATTGATAATAAATTCTTCTCATATTGGTTTACAATAACGATTCTTCACTGGAAGTTGTTGCTGTACTGTCGTGGCTCAAAACATATTGTTCGTGTGGCATCTGTCACACATAAGGTCGATACATTTGCATTACTAAGTTGTCACAGCTGGGAAGATAGTACTGCTAATCTTTTACTACCAAATAATGTACATTTATTCACAGTATTAATCTGATTACAGAATTTTCTACCTGTAAATAAACTCGCCGAAATTTCTGTTATATTGAGTCAGAACATTTTTAATCACCTTGACACAGCTTTGACCGCCTCTGTGGTCTAGTGGTCAGAGTTTCTGGCTACAGATACAGAGGTCCTGGGTTCGATCCCCGGCGCTACCAGATTTTCTGCGTAGTAGTGGGTCTGGAACGGGGTCCACTCAGCCTCGTGAGGTCAATTGAGGAGCTACTTGAATAAAAAAAGTAGCGGCTCCAGGTCTAGAAAACAGAGATTAACGGCTGTGGGGACCCGTTG
>Ga0136643_10000395_pt1 | contig 48355 bp, 47 predicted proteins | sample TergutLab28metaG_FD_96883 | JGI IMG/M metagenome (GOLD analysis project Ga0136643, IMG submission 96883) | Labiotermes labralis P1 segment gut microbial communities from Petit-Saut dam, French Guiana - Lab288 P1 (version 3) (version 3) | ecosystem: Host-associated > Arthropoda: Insects >... | reverse complement strand
ATTTCGTCATTCCGGGCTTGACCCGGAATCTCAAACGCTGCCAGAGATGGCGGGTCAAGCCCGCCATGACGTATAATATATGTATATTTATTCACATGAAATGCTTAACAAGACGTCCCCTTTGCATTTTTTATCTATCCTTAAACTTCTCTATCGCCTTACGCACCCCATCTGGAGTTAGTGGCTTTGCAACATAGCCTATCGCACCCTCATACATACACTCCGCTATAGTTTCTATAGCAGACGAACACATAAGCACATAGGCATTGGGATCCATTTTCATAATTTGCCTTAATGCACCCTTGCCATCTAAACGCGGCATGAGGATATCCAAGAAAACGATATCCGGCTTTATTTTAGAGTACTCAGCAACCGCTTCGTTGCCGTCATTGGCAAAAAAGATGTCCTTTTGCGGAAACTGACAATGATTTACCAATATATCTTTAAACACCATACGTACAGATGCCATATCTTCCGCAACTAAAATTTTCATGTCCTCACCCTTGGCATAATATAGCATAATATGTACAAAATTACAAACTAAAATACATAAACCGCCACACACCGGGCGACACTATATTTATTAAATTTCAGTTGGCTAGTGTGTCTAATCAACTGACCCAGCCACATTTTCATGCTCGGTTGGTAGCGAAACATGCCTCTAAGGGGGCGATAGGAGGACAAAATGAAAAATAAAAACATCCGCACAGACCTTGCACTAGAACTACGAGAAAGCCTCCCCTGTACCGACGGTGTGGAAATGACTGTAGAAGAAGCTCAAAACATTCTTGTAACTCACGTGGCGGTAACGGACGAAACCGGAGCGGCGGCAATTGGCAAACCCATAGGCAGTTACATCACACTAGAGTCCCCATCCATGAAAGAAAACGCCCCCACCACCCACGAGGAAATTGCAAAAATTTTAGCAGAAAAACTGGGACAGCTGCACAAACTGCCAAACGACGCAGTAGTACTGGTAATCGGCCTAGGCAACCGCCATGTTACACCGGACGCACTGGGCCCGCAAGTTTGTGAAAAGCTATTGGTAACCCGCCATCTAAACGAAGATGTTCCAATTGATATATCCGGCAACCTGCGTCCGGTATGCGCCATAGCTCCGGGGGTAATGGGCATAACCGGCATAGAAACCGCCGAAATTGTAAAAGGCATAACAGACCGTGTAAAACCCGACCTTATAATAGCAATAGACGCATTGGCCGCGCGCCGCACATCTCGCATAAACGCCACTATTCAAATTAGCAACACCGGTATAAACCCAGGTGCCGGAATGGGTAACAAAAGAGCACCCATCAACGAAAGCCATATGGGAGTGCCGGTAATAGCCATAGGAGTACCGACGGTAGTGGATGCCGCCACACTGGTAAATGACACAATGGAAAAATTGCTTGGCGCAATGGCAGAAGCCGCCACTGAGGGTGAGCCCTTTTTCAACATGTTAGCAAGCATGCAAGGCGAAGACCGCTACTCTATGATAACGGAAATCTTAGACCCCTATACAGAAAACATGTTTGTAACGCCCAAAGAAGTAGACGCCGTAATAACCCGCCTTGCAAACATTATTGCGGATACATTAAACATAGCTCTGCATCCGGGTATTACGCGGGATGATGCGATACATTTCCGTGTTTAAAACCTTGGGGGAAACTTTCTAATATTTACCCGAGACAAAGTAACAATTTCGGTTGCTAAACGCCTACGATATGCTATACTTGACATATGATAACAGTAGGGGCTGCCTGCCCCTCAAGAAAAGGAGACTCATATGTGCAGGGAGATTTTTGACCTTATCAGCCAAGAAGAAAAAAGACAGCGGACAGGCTTCGAACTAATACCAAGCGAAAACTACGTCACACGCGGCGTGCTAGAAGCAACAGGCTCGGTATTCGCCAACAAATATTCCGAAGGCTACCCATCGTTTAAAGGAATATCCGACTGGGAAGATGCGCAAATTGCAAAAGAAATTCTACCAGATCGGCGTTACTATGGCGGGCAAGCCAACGCCAACCGTGTAGAGCGTCTGGCTATTAAATGGGCATGTCAATTGTTTGGCGCAGACCACGCCAACGTACAACCCCACTCTGGCGCACAGGCAAACATGTCTGTGTACAACGCCTGGTGCGAACCCGGTGATACCATTTTGGGTATGGATCTTGGCCACGGCGGACACCTCACTCACGGTTCCCCGGTAACGCAGGCGTCTAAGGTCTACAACTTCGTGCGCTATGGCCTAAAGGACATAAACACAGGAGAAATCGACTACGACGAACTTGAGCGTGTTGCTCTTGCCGAAAAGCCTAAAATTCTGTTGGTAGGATACTCGGCATATAGCAGAATCCCCGACTTCAAGCGCATGGCAGAAATAGGCAACAAAGTTGGCGCGCTCCTAATGGCGGATATGGCTCACGTAGCCGGCCTTATTGTTGGCGGCGCGCATCCAAACCCATTTGACTTCGGTTTCCATGTAATCACCACCACCACGCACAAAACATTGCGTGGCCCACGCGGCGGGCTAATACTCAGCCGCGGCAAGGCAGGCAACCCGCTGCGCCAACCCGAGAAAACATTGGAGAACATCCCAACATTAATAGACCGCTCTGTTTTCCCCGGCACACAAGGCGGCCCTTTGATGCATGTAATCTCTGCAAAAGCTGTAGCGTTTTGGGAAGCACTGCAGCCAGAATTCAAAACATACGCGCACCAAGTGGTAAAGAACTCAAAACGCCTTGCGGACGAATTGAAAAAACTAGGATTTGTACTAATCTCCGGCGGCACAGACAATCATCTAATTTTGGCGGATGTATACCGCAGCTTTGGTATAGATGGCCAAGTGGCGGAAACCGCTATCGACGAAATTGGCCTAAGCCTTAACAAAAACTCCGTACCCGACGAGCCGTTGTCATTTTTTAAACCAAGCGGAATTCGCCTCGGCACACCCGCAATAACTTCTCGCGGGCTGCAAGAAGAGGACATGCCCAAGATTGCCAAATGGGTGCACGAGGCAATTGTGGCACGTGACAACAAAGAACGGTTGGAAGAATTGCGTGCCGAGGTTGAGGCCTTTGCGCTTAAATTCCCACTGCCTAGCGACATGTAATGATAAATCATCCACCCGGCATTTGAAATTACCGATATTATTTTTGTAACACAGTGGCGCGTCCGAAAGGCCGCGCCACTGTGTTTATATCCACTTACTCTCCAATTACAAAAACACAGCGAGGTAACCCCATGACCAAAATCCTATTGGTAGAAGACGATCCGATAATCTCCTCCGGCTTAACTTATGCTTTCGAGCAAGCGGGCTACAACCCAACCCATGCAAAAGATATCCGCACGGCAAAAAGTCACGGCTACAACTTTGATCTTGCCGTACTGGATATAGGCCTGCCCGATGGCTCCGGCTTCGACTTGGTGCAATCGCTAAAATCCGCTGGAGTTTCTCTCATTTTTCTAACAGCCATAGACGAAGAAGGCCATATAATACGCGCGTTCGAAGCCGGTGCCGAGGACTACGTAACAAAACCTTTTCGCATGGGGGAGCTTATGGCACGCGTAAAAGCCGTGCTTCGTCGCAGAGGCGGGCTTGGCGACATCGTACAGCTTGGCAGTATAAGAATTCACATTAACGAGGGCAAGGCCTTTATAGAGGATAATTCGCTGGAGCTCACGGCTCTGGAGTATCGCTTATTGCTTACATTTGCTACCCACAAGGGGCAAGTGATAAGCCGCAGGCAAATTTTGAACCAAATATGGGATGCCGCCGGTCAGTTTATAGAGGACAACACCCTAACCGTGTACATAAAACGTTTACGTAAGAAAATAGGCACCGGCGCAAATATCGAAACCGTAAAGGGCATGGGATACCGCGCTAACGACATGTAGAGACACTTAGCCGAAACGGAGACACCCAATGATAATTAGCAAAAAGGAAATCACCCAACTGTCCACAGACATACGTAAAATACTTGACGGCCACGCGCTGGACCTTCGTGATAACCTCGAGGGTCGCCTTTCCATTCTAAAAAATGATATTCACACCCTTGCGCGGCGGCTAAACAACCAAGCCGCAACCCTGCAAGAAGACAAAACCCGCCTTGCGGAATCTCTCGCAGACATTTCCCATCAGCTAAAAACACCACTCACCGCCATGACAATAATGGTAGACTTGCTCGAAAACGCGCCACCGGAAAAGCAGGCCGAATTTATAGGCAACATGCGGCAGGGGCTAAGCCAAACAACGTGGCTTGTCAATTCCTTGTTAAAAATGGCCAAGCTCACATCCGGCACAGTCGCGTTTAACCCAGTAGATATATCCGCTGCCGTTTTGGCCGACAACGCCCTTGCCCCCCTTAGGATTTTGCTCGAACTCAAAAACCAGCAAGTAGAATTTGCCGGCCAAGCAACCATCCGCTGCGATACAAACTGGACGGCAGAGGCCCTGACAAACATAATTAAAAACGCCTCCGAGCATTCACCAGAAGGCAGTGCCGTTAAAATACATGCGGGAGAAAACCCCATCTGTAAGTCCATATCCGTAACAGATGCCGGTACTGGCATTTCCACCGATATGTCAAAGAGCTTGTTCAAGCGGTTTGGCGGCGAAACCGTCCACACCACAGGAACGGGAATTGGCTTGCCGCTGGCCAAGGCTATTATGCATGAGCAGAACGGTGCTATCGAAGTAGATTGCGGTGGAAAAGGTAGCGGCGCGACGTTTACGTTAAAGTTTTTTTCGTAATGGCGTATATAGTCATATGTCACTGAAACAGTGCGCTATAATGTTATAATAAAACTATTCCTCAAGCACGTTTAAAATTCAATAAAAGCCCCGCCATTCTAACCTTACGACCAGAATGACGGGGCTTCTTTATGTACCTTTTATTTACAACCCACTACTCGCTGTGCCGCACCTTTATCAAATAATTCGCAGAGTCGTATAACCAATCCACATCTGCTGCTTCCATTATATCAATTAAGGCTTTCAGCTTTTGATTTTTTGTTTTGGGTTCACCTTTATGGCTAAATGTACCTCTTATAAGCGAGTCCGTAGTCACATCCATTTTTTCAGAAATCTTTAATATATTGTATGTAGTCGCACCCCTTTTCCCGCGCTCTATCGAATGTAGAAAAGGGCCGCTTAAGTTAAGCATTTTTGCAAAATCATCCACCCTTATACCTTTGGAGAGGCGGAGTTTGCGGATGCTGTCACCAACCCTAATGTTGTGCTGCAGTTTCGTTATATCGTCACCTACAAAAGCGTTGTAATGGTTCAACTCGGTAGCCATGGCAAGACAAGCAGCGGCATTACCCTTTTTATCCAATTCTATTAGACTTGCATCTATCGCATCGTTATCTCTAAAAAATATTGCCCGCCGCATGGGAGTTGTTAACTTTGGCATCCAAAATTCCGGTTTATCGGGCTGTGCCATAACCATATCCGCATATTTTTCAAACAAAACAGTTAACTCGTCCATTTCCTCGGAGACTGTTGTATGACCCAAGTCATAGTACTTTGCCCGTAGCAAGCAACCTGCTGTGTTATAACAGATGCTAAGTTTGACTCTTGCATATAATTCGTCAGATTTATAGTTCTCAAGCGCTGTCAATGCCCTTTGGGCAAAATCATCTACGATCTTGTAGTTTCTTGCAAAGCCAACTGCAAGAGCCGCAACCCTGATATCGACAAAATCCCAATCACATGCATTAATAAGCCTCTCTAATACCGGCAACATAATATGATGAGATAGTTCCGATTTATTAGTCCCCATCTCCTCAACATACATATCCAGTATCCTGACAAAGTCCGCAAGTTGCTCATCTTGTCCCTTAGAGTTCAAAAACTTAACCATCCGCTTTTTCAACTTCAAAATCTTGCGCTCGTCTAAATTCCCACCAAGTGCGAAAAAGCTGTCAATCAAAGATTGTTTACTGTGCATTGTTATCCTCTCCCTCTTACCAAAATAAAAACAGGTGACTTTAAGTATACACCAAGCCCCCTGTTTTGTCTTGCCCTTAATTCCTTAGCACCAATGGAATATGAAACCTACAATAACCTCATAAATGTAATAGCACTCCATATTTCTTTCCCCCTTTTATCAGTTATATCAAGTTCTTGCCTTATCTTTAGTTCTCTTAGAGCATAATTAGATTGCAAAGCCCCCAATAAGCTCATGCGCACGACATGTAAGTTGTAGTCCTTATCCCCCATCCTTCCATCTCAATATTATACATGTCATTAATATCCATTTTATCACATAAAAAGTGGCAATGCAAGCATCATCTTGCAATTTCAGGGAATTTTTGCAAATTAATCGTCTCTTCGGCAAAATTCAGCGTTCGAATATAGTTACGCCCTGTTTAATTTCTAAGTTTTACCATTCCAAATAATAAACTAAAAATTGCTATATTTGCTCAAAACTATTCCCTTTATTTTCAATACCACATCAAACACAAAATATTGCGTAATGCAACTAAAATTGAGTCAAAATCGTCTAATTTCAACTTATAGCAGATTTTTCCCACACAAACCAAGAAAACCAAATAAGTTGCAATCTCCAACAAAACAATTAATTTCCATAATTTAGAAATTTAAAAAAACTTTTTGCGGTAAATACTTGCATCTCCTCGAAATATCTGATATACTATATCCAGACAAGCAGGGGGGGGGCATTCCTCGCAGAGTCTAATACTTGCGCTACAGGCGCACAACTAAGAGGAGGAAGTATTTCATGATGTCAACAAAGAGACCACCTATCACAACCGCGAACATGATCGCAGAAAACGGAACCAATTGGCAGCTTTTGTACTATGTACAAAGCTACGAAGCCACCAACGGCAAGAAGATGTATGGCATCAAAGTGGACAAACTACACCCAGATGGCACAGAAGAAAGCAGTGCCGAAACATTTGCCATCTCTCCCGACCGCAACAAAGTCCTTGCCATGATTTACTCTTTCGCAAAAGGCGCGGTAACTCCGCTCACCTTAATCGACGTAGCAGCAGACTGGGACGAGTACGAATCTGCCGTTACATATCAAATGGAAGCATAATACGATATAACATATAAGCTTTTGCAACATAAGACGCAAAAGGATACAAACTAATGAAAAAAATCCCCTAAAACAACTTACGCGATATTTTTTCTTCGACAAAAACACAACTAATCGCCTCTAAAGCCCTCAAAATTAGTACGGGCGATTAATTGTGTTAAAGCGAAAATATCATGAGAAATTATTTGTTGGGGTTTAGATAAAGCTACTCCGGTCAAAACTGATTGGCTTACCCGTGGCAGAGGACACTGTTTCGCTTTATTTTTATCAAATATTGGCAAAAATAAAACGAGACAGCCATAACAAAGGAGTTTTTCAAGTGAAAAAACCACTAGTATTACAACTGCCTGTAAAAACAGCGGACCTAACCACAGATAGCGGCGTTACATGGAAGCTGGAATACCACCTGCAAAAAACCGAAGACGGCAAAGGCCGGGAATCGTTCAATATACGAGTAGACAAGCTCGACTCGCACGGCGACTGTGATGAGACCGCCGAAACATCCATTACTACAGACGATTATGACGAAGTGCTAACGGTGATAATGTACCTTGCGGAAGGCAGGGTACCGCCCTCTGTATTGGAAGATATGATTGTGGAGTTTCCGCCGGACGAAGCAGCTTGAGACGGCTTTAGAGTTGTAACGAAATTGGAATTGGCGAGCGAAAATGCTCCGAAGATTCCGGAACATTTCCACTCGCCCTCTTTCATTTCGGCACTACTCTTTTGCGACAAAGGTTACTGCAGAACAGAGCACGCTTGCACGCGCGTTTCGTGCAGAGCAATTTCCTAGAACATAAAAAATCAGTTGGTTACTATGCAACCAACTGATTTTTTTATACCGTATTTACTTACCCTTCCCAGCGTGCGTACATTCCACAAGGTAGGGCAACACCACTTTTTGCGGGTAATCCTATCTCGCCAACAGTAACCTTTCCACCCAATTTTTTGGTCACAATCGACAATATATTGCCATACACGGTTGGCGAGAACCCAGCCGTGTATGCATTTATCAGCATAAACCGCCCACCCGGCACAGGAGAAAGGATGCGCACACAGGCCTCTGCCAACTCATACAAGCGCTCTTCCAGCTTCCACATTTCGCCGCCGGGGCCACGCCCAAAAACAGGCGGGTCCATTATTATACCGGTATAGAAGCTACCGCGCCGCCCTTCGCGCAGTACAAATTTTAGCGCATCGTCTTCCATTATACGATGCGGTATGTGAGACAGCCCCGACAGGGTAATATTATCTTTCGCCCATCTATTCATGCCTTTGGCTGCGTCTATGTGGGTTACAGACGCGCCAGCTTGCAGACAGGCCAATGTTGCGCCACCGGTGTAGGCGAATAGGTTTAGAACTCTTGGCCTTTCGAAAGGATGGCCACCATCCATAGGAAGTGCATGTACCGCCAATTTCTCCCCCAGCCACTGCCAGTTAACCGCTTGCTCTGGAAACAACCCCATATGCTTAAAGCCCGTCGGGCGAATATGAAATTTTAACCCGTTATAACCAATCTTCCATGCTTCAGGGACATTTTTACCCAGCACTTCCCAATGTCCACCGCCGGATTTGCTGCGATGGTAGTACATATCAGGGCTGTTCCAGTCGATGTTACCGGATCTAGGCCAAAATGCCTGTGGGTCTGGGCGCACTACGGTTACATTTCCCCATTTCTCCAGCTTTTCGCCGCCGCCCGCATCTATTAAGGTGTAGTCTTGCCAGTTTTTTGATAAATTCATTGCAACCTCTCTCCCACCAAGTACAAGCGATGTAGCGCACGCGTGCATATTAAATACATCAGCCTATTGCCAAACTCGCCTTTCAAACTATCCGACCCATACTCCGGACAAATAACCGTATCAAACTCAAGCCCTTTGGCAAACGGCACGGCCATTACCATAACCCCAGGAACAAAGTCGTCTTCTTCGCTTGCGATAAGCTGCAGCTTGCGTGCAAGTTCCTTCGAACATAACCCTTTCAAACGTTCGTAAAATACCCGCGCATCCCACGCCGTAGGCAAAAGAATCCCCACCGTACTGTATCCTTCCGGCAGTTGCCGCAAAATTTCTACTGTAGCGGCAGCAGCGTCATTCGCCTCAATAATCTGCGGTTCGTCCCCATGACGCATATAAGATGCATCCGGGTTGGGATTTTGCAAAAACCGCGCCGCAAAAACATTTATCTCATACGTAGAACGATAGCTCCGCGTTAACGGAATATCGCAAGCCGTAGGATACAGCGCATGCAGCTCGCCTATACTGCTCAAGTTTATCCCCGGATAAAGTGCTTGGTTGGCGTCCGCAAGCACCGTAAAATTACTAGCGACATACAATCTTGTAAGAATCCTGTGATGCAAATGACTTAAATCCTGCGCCTCGTCAAGCAAAATATGCTTGACTGTTTTATCCTGTGGCACACGCCCAGTAAGGATATCCACATAAAACAGTAGCAGCGCGTCTTCATAGAAGAGTTTATCCATTTTAAACGCGTCTTTTGCAAACTTTGACGACAGTTTGCATCTTTGCGCCCATTTTTTCAAAAATTTCTCTAACAATTTGGAAGAATACGGGCTAAGGCGGCTTTTCAAATCCCGTATTACAATGCTCTTTTCTTCATCAAATTTGATACGAACCTCGTGATCGCTAAAATTATCATCGTGTATACTGTTAAAAAGTGCCGTTATCGCCTGCCTGTTTGCACTAAAATATTCCGCATATGCCCGTTCCACATATGAAAGAACACGTTCCGTTTTACTTTTTAGATTACTGCTAACAGTACGGTCTTGATAAAGCTCCTCCATCCGGCGGCCGCTGCACACGGTATCCCGGTTAAATCGGACATCTTCAAAAGACGGAGCATGGTGCGCAACAAAACTCTCCAGCGCATCCAAAAACGCCGACGAATATTTTTGAAACAGCCACGCGCGGCGCATCTCATCCGTAGCGGCAATCTGATGATACAACCCATGAAACGGCCTGCGATCCCGCCCCTTATCCGCTACCAGCGCGACAAAATCCAAATTCTGTACATCTTCCTCTCCAAGCTCCGGGATAATCCCCGCTATATATGAGGCAAAAATCGGGCTTGGCGAAAAAATTCGCACTTTTGCAGATGTAAGGCTGTTGCGGTCACGATATAATAGATACGCCAAGCGATGCAGCCCTACGGAAGTTTTCCCACTGCCCGCAGGCCCATGAACCAGCACGTTATGCTCTTTAGCGCGTATTGCCCTATTCTGCTCTGTCTGGATAGTGTTAACGATGGTTTTTATATGCGCATCGGCAGACTTTGATAGTTCGCGCCGCAATATTTCGTCGTCTATTGCGATATCGTTATCAAAAAGATACAGCAGCTCGCCCTTTTCAATTTGGTACTGTCGCTTTAGAGTAATTTCACCTTCAATGGTAGCCCCGGTACCCGGCACAACAAACTGAGCCGCGCCAACACCATAATCATAGTACAGCGATGATATCGGTGCACGCCAATCGTACACATGATACGTGTTTGTTTCCTCATCGAACAGCGAATATCTTCCTATATAAATCTCTTCAAGATCGTCATAGCCTTCTTCGATAAAATCTATACGGCCAAAATATGGTTCGTTCAGCATTTTTTTGAGCCTTGTTAGCTGGCGGCTTGCCTCTGCATATTGTCTCTCATGTCGCGACACTTCTTCTGCAAATATGGTCAAGTCTGCAACGTCATCAAAATCGCGTAAGACTATACGAGCCTCGCGCCACATTTCTTTGCGTACGTCCAATACTTCTTCACGTTTTTTTGTCAGGCCTGCGCCTAATTCATTTATCTGGGAAAGAATCATTTCTTTTACGGTGACAATCTTCTTACTTTCTGCAATATCTGTCATGGACATTCTCCTTGAACTTTGTCATATTAGTTATACCACAGTTTCCTGTTTTTTTACAGCCGGAGAAATATTTTAAGATATTTGTGCGATATGCACAAACGACAACGCTGTAGCCATATTTCGTCGAAGAAGAAGTTTAAATTGCAAAAAAATTGCAAAACAAATATCTTTTTAAAATTTTTCCGGTCAACCCCTTGCAATTGATATTTTCTTGTGATATTATCTAGTGCGCATAAGACGTTGTCCTACAACATCTCATGCTATGTTTGTCCGGGCGGGTTCCCGAGTGGCCAAAGGGGACGGACTGTAACTCCGTTAGCTAAGCTTTCGAAGGTTCAAATCCTTCTCCGCCCATCCCCCCATTTAAAAGCCTTCGTCGTTTTTGCGGCGGGGGCTTATTTTAAAATTTTACGAGAATTGGAAGGTGAGGCAAATGACAAGTTTACCAGCAGCACAAGCAATCTTGGAAAAGTACAACCGTGAACCGTTCCACCTACAACATGGGACGGCAGTATCCGGCGCAATGGGCTATTTTGCAAAGAAACATGACCCCACTCGTGAAGAATATTGGCGCGTTGTCGGCATGCTTCACGATACAGACTTTGAGATGTACCCAGATGAGCACTGTGTAAAGGGCGAAGAACTGTTACGTGCCGAATATGTATCAGAGGACATCATCCGTTCCGCCATGAGCCATGGGTACGGCATGACAGGCACTCCACACGAACCGCAGCACATTATGGAAAAAATCTTGTTTGCTATAGATGAGCTTACGGGACTTGTCGGTGCAGCCGCTCTAATGCGCCCAAGCAAAAGCACCCTTGACATGGAACTATCCAGTTTGAAAAAGAAATTTAAAGATAAGAAATTTGCCGCAGGCTGTTCCCGCGATGTTATAAAAAAAGGTGCGGAACAGCTGGGGTGGGAGCTTGACGAGTTGTTGAATGAAACATTACAAGCTATGCAGGAGGTCGAAAAAAATGCCTAATACTTTTGATTCTAAGCTGGAAACCGGCACAAATCTAAACGCATACGACATATTAAAAGAAAGAGGCTTTATAGCCCAGTGCACCCACGAAGAAGAACTTCGCGAGCTAATGGGCAAGGAGCGTGTGACCTTCTATGTCGGTTATGACCCCACTGCGGACAGCCTAACCGCAGGGCATTTTCTAACTCTAATGGCACTTTCGCATTTGCAGCGGGCGGGGCACCGCCCCATAACCTTAATGGGAACAGGTACAGGCATGATTGGCGACCCTTCCGGCCGTACCGACATGCGCCGTGTAATGACCAAGGAAACAGTACTTGGCAATATCGCCGCATTTAAGAAACAATTCCAAAGTTTTATCGAATACGACAGCGACAAGGCCATAATGGAAGAAAACGACTGGCTGCTTGACCTCAACTATGTAGACTTTTTACGGCAGTACGGCGTGCATTTTTCTGTAAACCGCATGTTGGCGGCAGAAGAATATAAATCCCGTCTTGAGGGCGGCTTAACAATGTTGGAGTTTAATTACATGCTTATGCAAGCGTATGACTTCTTAGAGCTATACCACCGTCACGGATGCCGGCTGCAGCTTGGCGGTAACGACCAGTGGGCAAATATTATCGCTGGTGTAGACTTAGTACGCAAAGTGGACAGGCAAAGTGTGTATGGCCTAACGCTAACCATTCTTACCACCGCAGACGGTACAAAAATGGGTAAAACCGCAGGCAATGCCGTTTGGCTTGACTCACGCAAAACTCCGCCATACGATTTTTATCAGTACTGGCGCAACACAGAAGACGTAACTGTAATCCGCAACTTAAAATTGCTTACCTTCTTACCGATGGAAGAAATAAACGAAATGGCAAAATGGCAGGGTGCCGAGCTTAACAAGGCTAAAGAAATCCTTGCATACGAGATAACAAAAACCGTACACGGCCAAGAAGAAGCCGACAAGGCCCGCTCTGCCGCCCACGCGTTGTTTACCAAAGGCGCGGAAATGGATCTAGACTCTGTGCCATGTGTAGACATCCCTGCCGGGTTAACCGCCATAGAAGTACTTGAGCGCATGAAGCTGATCCCATCCCGCGGTGAAGGAAGACGCCTTATCGCAGGCGGTGGCGTAAGCCTTAACGGCGAAAAAATAACTTCTCACGAACAAGTTATAACCGAAGCAGATTTTAAAGACGGGTATATCCTTGTGCAAAAAGGCAAGAAAATCTATTACCGCGGCAAGCTGTCGTAAATTTACAATATAGCAGTTTCTGAAACTGCCGCACACCGCCTTTGGCGGTGGAGTTTGTGCGAAATTCACTTTCGCATGTGTGAAGAAAACCACTTCACACTTATATTTGAGGGTCAAATGCGAATGCAAGCATTCGCGCTTGACCCATGGAGGCAAGTGTGAAGAAAACCACTTCACTCTTATATTTGAGGGTCAAATGCGAATGCGAGCATTCGCGCTTGACCCATGGAGGCAAGTGTGAAGAAAACCACTTCACTCTTATATTTGAGGGTCAAATGCGAATGCGAGCATTCGCGCTTGACCCATGGAGGCAAGTGTGAAGAAAACCATTTCACACTTATATTTGAGGGTCAAATGCGAATGCGAGCATTCGCGCTTGACCCATGGAGGCAAAAATGATAATCATAAACAACACCGATATAGCAAAAACCGCGGTAAAACCCGACCAGTATCCCGACACAAACTGGCCGGAAGTAGCCTTCGTAGGCAAGTCCAACGTAGGCAAATCTTCGCTCATTAACGCAATGCTCGGTCGCAAACGCCTTGCCCGCACCAGCGGTACCCCAGGTAAAACGCGCACGATAAATTTCTTCCATGTAGAAAGCAAGCTCTACTTTGTAGACCTACCCGGATACGGGTACGCACGCATAAGCAAATCCGAGTCGGCAAAATGGGGCGAAATGGTAGAGGGCTACCTGCAAAGCCGCCCCCAGCTAAAGCGCGTATTCCTGCTGGTGGACATCCGTCACGAACCTAATGCTAACGATAAAATGCTCTACGAATGGTTCGAGCACTACAACATACCGTTTACACTGGTTGCAACCAAATCCGACAAGCTAAAGCGCAGCCAAGTACCAAAACATTTGGCAATAATACGCCGCAATCTTGGCGCAACCGAGCCGCCGCAGGCATTCTCGAGCGAAACCCGCGACGGACGCGATCAATTGTGGAGCCTTATTCTGGACAGTTGCGGGTTTGATGTGCTATAATTCATACAATAATCGAAAGGCACAGGTGAGTACATGGAAGATCAGTCCGTAAAGCCAACAACTGTAACAGTAGGAGAAATATATGATGGGACAATACTAAAAATTAAACCATTTGGTGCAATAGTATCCATCCCAGGAGGCGTTCCCGGTCTGGTTCACATTTCCCAAATTGCCAATGGCTTTATCCAAAGTGTGGAAGACATCCTTAACGTGGGAGATGAAGTTTTAGTGCGTGTGGTATCCATCGACAACGCCAGCGGCAAAATTTCGCTGTCCATGAAAGACGTACCGCAGGTTACCGCTAATTCGGACGACGAGCACGAGGGGCTTGGGTACGCAGACGACACACCTGTGGTAATTTCACCGGCGCAAGCTGCTTCTTTCGAAGAAAAGTTGAAATCTTGGCAGAAATTTTCCAGTGACCGTATCGCGGGTATTAATAGGCGTAATAAGCGTAGGAAGTAATTAGAAGAAGAGACTGTCTCCCTAAACATTTTAGTTGCATGAAAATGTTTAGGGAGACAGCCTCTTTTTATTTTGATAGGAAAATGCTTTTAACCGCTACTCCCACGCAAACTCCATAATGAGATCGTGAAGGCTGTAGCAATGATATTCTTCTGAATATGAAAACATACCGATTTGTTTCCGTATTCTGTATAACTCTGTACCGGGAAACGGATAAAAAGGGGATAGACTATATGGCAGAGGGCTTTCTGCACCACTAGAAAGAATAATGGCACCAAGAGTAAACCACATCTCCTCATACAATGGGGCTTTATACCAGCTACCATCGTATAAAAACTCAAATTCAAAACGTGAACCAAAAATTATTTGATGCGGTGTGTTGTTAATTATTACTCCATTTGCCACCATATCTTCTTTATTAATACTGGTTAGAAGCAATTCTACGTCCACAAGTTGCGGATTAATAAGAAGCGGTGGGCTGGGTATAAGATTTATGGCAAGGTCATCCCACGTAAATTCCATGACGATGTCATGGCCGCTATTGTAATAGTATTTTTCTGAAAATATACTAATTCGTGTACGTATCCGATATAGTTCCGCACTGGGAAATGGATGAAAACTTGATAACGAATACCTAGGAGACCAACCTTCCTCACCACTAGGAAGAAGACGAGCACCAGCAAACCATACTACCTCATGCCTTGGAACCTTATACCAGTTATCCTCATACAAAAGTTCAAATTCAAAAGCCGGGCTAAAGAGTATTTGATGTGCTGCATTGTTAACTATTACTCCACTTACCTCGGTACTTCCTTTGAAAACACCAGTTAGAAGCAATTCTACGTCTATAAGCTCTGGATTAATGAGAAGCGGCGGGCTGACTTCGAAAAGGTTTATGTCAAAGTTATTATTACTATTTTCGAGAAGGCCTGCATCAGGACAATCGTCACCGTTTTTAAGAAAGTCTATGTCAAGAGCATAATAGCCATATCCATCTGTACCCTTACATCCTGATAATATTAAGATAAAAAAAGCGCAACCAATAGAAAATAGCATTTTACATCTCACGAAATTGCCCCTCTCACATCTTAATCCTTACACGCTAAAATAATTCCAGCCCTAAAGCCGCGTTAATTCTTTGCGCACGAACTACTGCACCAATGGTATTAGGATCTGCCTCTCCCACCATAATTCCAAGCACACCAAAAGATGTATGATGTATAGGTCCTTGATTTATTACACCAAATACAATACCCCCGCTACGTCCCCTAGCAAGAGGCGCAGTAAAATTAACCATATCAGCGGTTACAGAAAATATCCCATGACGATACCTACAGTTCATCTGAGCACTTCTATTTAGAACCGTAATTGTCCCGGGAAGGAGACTTGATACATTGCCAGGCGATGGTGCGCCATAATGGAATACTAAACCTCCCTGAATAGACTCCGCATATCTCCCTGCAAAAAGAAACCTATCATATGTACCGGGAGTGTACCGCACATTACGTGGCAATTGGTTGGATACAGTATGCCCGCTCCTGTTTTGGATAAATGCAGCATCAATACTATTAAGAGAAGCCGCACCCATGCGTACATCACCAATAACGGCACCGTTCCCCTGCATGACTTCTCGCGATACCCCGGTAAAACGTGGGTCTCCCCAGTTTCTGGGTCCTGAGTGTGCCGCCATTACAAAACCTTGCACCGCAGGCTGCGATCTAAGTCTAGCCCTATAACCAATGGAACCGGTACTGCTGCCTTGGGAAGGACCCAGGATAGCAAAAACCCTATGCCCCGGGTGGTGGGCTATATTACGAGGACTAATCCCGTATTGTTGGTAAGTATAGTAGAGGGTGGGCGAGTCACCAATTACAATGTAACGTTCCGTATACTCCTTAAATGTCAACACTGGAGAATCCAACACCTCTTGCCTAAAGAGACGAATCTCCTCCGGAGTGTAATCAACCAACCCTACAACTACTCTATTGCTCACTACGTCCAAGTACCATGTACTTGCATTGCGGAAAGCAATTTCCGGGTATTCCATCTTAAACCACTCTAGAAAGTTTATAGCCTCCATTAGTTCGTCAAAGGAAAAGTCAACTACCTTAGCCGCAATACCTGCCTCTACATGCAGTACATCATGCAGTGTATTAGAAAAAGACAACGCGTCCGCATCCATCATAAGAGCCATAGGGCTGTTTACCGTAAGTATAACCAAATTCCCATCGTCGTCAATATACAGTCCGCCAAAGTTATTCGGATACATCCTCTCCCCCGCCCGGTTGCGTGGGAAAGACTCAAATACCATGTGCGCCACATCCATAGACCTTCTATGGTTTTGCATAAACTCACGACCAAATGCTTCTATAACATGTGCTTCTACATAGGAGACAAACTCCTCGTCTGCAAAAATATCCTCTACAAAGAATATTTCTTCACCATCAAATTCACTTGCATAGGCATTTATAGGTGTCCATACTAAGTGAAGAGCCATTACTACAAGTATCATTAAAAATGATACAATTTTATGTTTAGCTACGTACATAATCAAGCCTCCCTCTTATTTAAGCCAGTTCTCCATGTAGTGTTTTTACGCGTTGATTGATACCATACTTGATGTGCCCGCATACGCATCGCCTCTTTTTCATAAAGACTACTAGATAATTCATTTTTTACATTTTATCACAAAAAAATCATTGCGCCAATTATATTATGAGACATCTTGTAGATTTTTAGTTAAATTCGTCATAAGGCGACTTTTCATATACACATTCCCAACAAAAAAAAGGCTGCTACCTTACTGCTTCTCACACAGCAAGGCAACAGCCTCTTCTCCAATTACTTCTTCCTAATTCCCACCAATTCTTTATGGATAGAGAATAACAAGATCATTAGCTCGCACATAATGCGATACCAAATAAGCGCGATTAAACCACCAAACAGTCCGCCAAAGAAGCCGCCCGCGCCACCGAGAGTAAACATTGCAACAAGCATTGCGATAACGATAATTACAGACCCAATTACGTAAATAACTTTCCAAATAATAGGGGTAATCATTATCTCAAAATTAAGAAATCGGTTAAACTGCCCGGAATCCGGTATTTTTATCGGCGGAAGATTAATTGTTGTACCGCCTACTGCCGGGACACTTTCTGCCGCTGCACCAGCCGCCGGCACGCTTTCATTGTTCTTTACAGCAGGGATACCACACTTTAGGCAAAATGCCGCCCCGTCTGCATGTCTTTCTCCACAATTTTCACAATACATATGTATAACCTCCTCTATTAGTATACCGCAAGCATACACCCAATTACTATATGCGTCAAGCCAGTATTTATGTTATACTCCCACCAACAAATACTTTTCCTCGTTTAAAATCCTTGATGCGCACTACGCGATTGTCTGCAAATTCGACGGTATATTAGGTGCGCATCAAGGATTTTAAACACGGAAAAGTATAATAACATGAGGTGACAGATGAAAAAAGATTTCCGCTCCGGCTTCTGTGCAATTATAGGCCGCCCAAACGTAGGCAAGTCCACGCTAATGAATCTTTTCATAGGCGAAAAAATAGCCATCGTAACCCCAAAGCCCCAAACCACCCGCAACAAAATCCGCAGCATTTTAACCGGCGACGACTATCAAATTGTGTTTATAGACACGCCGGGCATTCACAAACCCACTACTAAGCTTGGCAACTACATGGTAAAAAGCGCAAATACCGCTATCAACGAAGTGGATGCGATAGTGTACCTGGTAGAGCCGCGGGGCAAAATTCATGACGACGATATTGCAATAATGCAAAGCCTGGCAGATGTAAAAACTCCTGTATATCTGGTAATAAACAAAGTGGATACCGTAGACAAGCCCGGGCTGCTGCGCGTAATCGAAGGATACAACAAGATGTTCGACTTCAAAGAAATAATTCCACTTTCCGCCCTAACCGGCGAAAACACCGACGCGTTGCTAACATCTTTGCGCGGCATGCTCGAACCCGGCCCAATGTACTTCCCAGAAGACCAGATAACCGACCAACCCGAGCGGCAAATTACGGCAGAAATTATTCGCGAAAAAGCTCTAAAATTTCTGCAAGAAGAAATCCCGCACGGGCTTGCGGTAGATATAACCGGTATGAAACCACGCACTGGAGATCCCGACTCATTAGTGGATGTGGGTGCCACAATTTTTTGTGAAAGAGAGTCCCACAAAGCGATAATAATTGGCAAGAACGGCGATATGCTAAAAAAAATAGGTACTGCCGCCCGTCGTGACATAGAGAGATTGCTAGGCTCGCCCATTTTCTTGGAACTTTGGGTTAAAGTAAAGAAAAACTGGCGAGACAGCGACTTTTTGCTGAAAAACTTTGGATACAACGAACGAGACATATAGAGATATATCACTTGCCACAGCGCGCGTGAGAAGCAGCACCCCACAATGATACGCATAACCCCAAACACCCCCCGCATATACTACAATGTTCGGGAGGTGTTTTTTAATGCAAAACCTCAAAGAAAAAATGGCAACCGCACTTTCATTGCCAAAAGAAATCGCCCTAGATATGCCCGTGATAACCACCACCGGCCGGGGCGAGCTTTCTATAGAAAACTACAAATCCCTACTGGAGTTTACCGAAACAAAAATCCGAATCCGCACCCGCGCAGGGGTGGTGATAGTCGAGGGTGAACGGCTAACACTTAAGCAAATAACCGCGGAAAACCTGCTGATAACCGGTAGGGTGGCGGGTGTTTCGTATGAATAACCACGCTAACGTGGGAGGTTAATCATGATGCTTGATACATGGCAATACGCAAAAGGATACGTACGCATAAAAGTAACAGGCTTTGGGCTGGAGCGGTTTATGAACATGGCCGCCTATCGCGGCGTGTATCTATGGGACGCAAAACGCACCCCCGAAGGCATTGAGCTTAACGTAACTGTTAAAGGCTTTAAAATGCTAAAAGGCTGCGCCCGCAAAACAAAATGCCGTACAAAGATAATCGAAAAAAATGGACTACCCTTCCTGCTGCACCGATACCGTAAGCGCAAAGTGCTTATGGGTGGTGTAGCATTTTTTATCGCCGCACTGTTTGTGCTGTCTACTTTCGTGTGGCGGATAGAAATTGAAGGTAACGAAACGCTGGATAGCGAAACCGTGCTTGTGTTTTTACAAGAGCAGGGACTGCAAGTTGGTGCGTCAAAATTTCGTATAAATAATACCGCGTTGCAGCAGTCGCTGCTAACCAATTTTGCGGAAATAAGCTGGGCAAATGTTTATACTCGCGGTACACGCACCACCGTTCGCGTAGCGGAAATCCTACCGCCGCAGGAAGTCATAAACCGCCAAGTTCCTACCCATGTGGTGGCCACCAAAGATGGGCTCATAACCCACGTAATAGCATGGAGCGGCGCGCCGATGGTACGCGCCGGCGACGTTGTACGCGAAGGCGAAATGCTGGTGAGCGGTCGTATGGAACTTGAGCCAGACACCCCCGGTACTCCGGTGGTGTACGCTCATGCCTATGCAGAGGTATGGGCACGGCGATACCACTCCATGGAATTTTCGGTGCCGCTAACATACTCGGCAAAGGCCTATACCGGGGAAACAGTTACCGAGCGGTCTGTGGAGCTGCTCTTTTTGGGCGGAAGCGGTTTTCGTTTGCCGGGCGGACAAAATCCTTTTGCGTCATACGATAGAGTAACGACATATCACCAGCCCGGGGTATCGGGTAATTATCCTCTGCCGTTTGTATTAAGCCGTACAGTTTATTCCGAGTTTACATGGACACCGCGCACTCGTACCGTAGAAGAAGCACAGGATTTGGCAGACTCAATGATAACCGGCCGCATATTGCGTGAATTTGATTTTGGTATTGACATTGTGGAACGACGGGTGAATTTTACACAAGCAGGGGATGCCGTTAGGGTAACTGCGTTGTTGGTTACCCATGAGCGGATTGATAAGCAGATTGCGATTACGGTGGAATGATACGCTTCCGTGTTTAAAATCCTTAGATTGCGCTACCTACGCGCATCGGCGATGCTTGAGCACGAAAATGTATAAGGTCAACTGGTGACTGTGGGTCACCAGTTGGTATACCAAAACGGCTATTTTTCAAAAATGAGAATGGGTAATAAAAGGCTCACCCCCCTACCCCACAACTCCAACTTTCGTGCGCTTGCCCCGATAAAACTTCTAATTCTTAATCTTCGGAGCATTTTCGCTCGCCAATTCCAATTTCGTTACAACTCTATTGACGCAAAAATAAAAATATGCTACATTGCTTAACACCAGAAGCAATGCACTTATAAAAATAAATAGCAGAAAAATGATGGTGCCCATACGCCAGTGTGTATGGGAGAATAGGGAATCAGGTTAAACTCCTGAACAGTCCTGCTGCCGTGTTGGCTGGCAAATTTCATGTCCTGCGTTGGACAGCCATTGGATGTTTGTTAGGCATCTGAAAAGGCGAAATTTTGTATGCCTTAGTCGGAAGACCTGCCTCGTTTTAACGGCTTTTGCCGTTACTGTAGCGACTCCACAGAGTATGGGGCGGTATGGTTATCAGACAGCCATGACTATTCTTTTCTTCTGAATCAATTAGCATAGACTTTGTGGCACTATGTCTTTCGATAATTATTTTGCCCGGCTCATAGCAAATGTGGTTTTGTTATGAGTCGGTTTTTATTTTACAATGTCTTCACCCGGCAAATATTTAGGAGGTACTGCCATGCCCGTAACATTTGAAAACTATAAGATTGAACCTGCAGACCATGCAGCTATAGCCCGCGCCGAAGCAATGCTTGACAACTTAGCAAAACCGCCCGGAAGCTTAGGAGAGCTAGAAAACATCGCCAAAAAGCTAGCCGGAATTAGCGGACAAGTTTACTACGATACAAAAAAGCGATGCGTTATTGTTATGGCGTCGGATAATGGCGTGGTGGAAGAAGGTGTCTCTCTGGCACCACAGGGGGTTACATATGCGCTGGCACTTAGCTTTGCCAAAGGTATAACGGGCTGTGCCGTGTTGGCTAAGCAGTTTAACGCCGATTTAATAGTTGTTGACGTAGGAATTAACGGTGAAATCAACAACCCCTCTGTCAAAAACCGTAAAATTAGAAAATCCACATGGAATATCGCAAAGCAAGCGGCAATGACCCGCGAGGAGGCGGTTCAAGCAATAACAGTCGGAATTCAAACAGCCGTCCAAGCTGTGGAAGCCGGGCATAAGATTATTGGCGTTGGAGAAATTGGTATCGGCAACACTACCACATCCGCGGCGGTACTATGCGCGCTTTGCGGGCTCTCACCCGAGCAGACCACAGGCAAAGGTGCCGGGTTAAGCGAGGAAGGTTACCGTAACAAAATCAACGTAATTGAGCGCGCCCTGCAAGTCAACAAACCAGATCCGACAGACCCTATTGACGTGCTTGCAAAAGTTGGCGGTTTTGATATCGCGGCTATGGCAGGTGCATTTCTCGGTGCTGCCCATATGAAAGTGCCGGTAGTTATTGACGGTCTAATTTCCATAACGGCGGCACTTGTGGCCTACAAACTTAATCCGCTTACAAAGGATTACATGTTTGCTTCACACGCATCCTTTGAACCGGGATACCGCCACGCCGCCAAGAGCATGGGCATTATGCCCTGCCTGCATTTAAACATGCGGTTGGGCGAAGGAAGCGGCTGCCCTATCATGTTTGCGGTTATAGACGCGGCCTGCGCAGTACTACGTGACATGGGCACCTTTGAGCAAGCGAGTATAGAGGACGAATATGTGGAGGCTGTAAAAGATGCGGATTTTCATATCGGGAGGCTGTAAAAACGGCAAGTCCACATTTGCCCAAACGCTAACAAAACGACAACAAACCGGCTCGCTGTACTATATCGCAACAATGGCCGCTTCCGACCATGAAGATGATGAGCGCATAATACGCCACCAAAGAGAACGGGAAGGCTGGGGCTTTGTCACCGTAGAGCAACCTCGCAACATCGAGGGTATCTTGGACAAATGCGATATTGCGGGATCTTTTTTGCTGGACAGCCTTACCGCACTGCTGGCAAACGAAATGTTTGGAGCAAACGGCAATTTTGACAAAACCTCCTGCGAAAGAATAGCAGCCGAGCTATCAAATATTATAAACCGCATACAAAACATTGTTATCGTGTCTGATTATATCTATAGCGATGCCATGCTATACGACCCGCTTACGGAAGCATACAGAAAATCACTTGCGGCTATTGACAGGTTGGCCGCGGAACGTTGTGATGTAGTTTTGGAAGCGGCATATACCCAAATCATTATACATAAAGGCCGCGATGTATTCACAAAAGCGTTTGGGGAGGTTACGCATGAGATATATTAAGGGTTTTTATATGTCGCTTGGCATGTTCACCGGAATCCCCTTACCTTTTCACATTTGGGACAACAAGCTAACATCGATAATGGTTGCTTCGCTTCCTTTAATTGGAGCAATCATTGGCTTAATATGGTGGGCGGCCGCTTTGCTGCTTATCATACCAAGTCTCCCACTTATGATGGTATCAGCAATTTTAACAGTTGTACCATTCTTTGTTGCTGGGTTTATTCACCTAGATGGATATATGGATACAAGCGACGCCCGCTTATCATACCGCTCTTTGGATGACAAACTGCGGATTCTAAAAGACCCAACAGTAGGTGCCTTTTCCGTCGTTATGCTTGTGATATTATTTTTCTTGCAGTTTGCGGCTGTTTACTCAATAGTGGAAAGCGGCAGGCATCTAGCACTTCTTATTGCTATTTGTACTGTGTCCCGAGGCTGCTCGGCATTTTCTATCTTCGTTTTACGGCATATGCCGGAAAGCAACTATACCGCAAATCTTGGACGGGATATCGGCTTCTGGCACAAGGTATTTATCGTTATTGCAATAGTTGGCACAGCCGCTTTGTCCTTCTTGTACTCAGGGTTTGCCGGTCTTGCCGTCGTGTTTGCGGTGGTTTTAGGATACGTGCTGTCAATGAGAATTGTTTATAAAGATTTTGGAGGAGTGTCAGGGGATTTGCTGGGCTATTCGCTGGTTATCAGCGAGTTATGCGGCTTGATTGCCCTGGCTCTATTACAGGGGGTTACTACATGGTTTTAATTTTTGGTGGGGCATATCAAGGCAAATCGGCTTACGCCCATGAGCGGTTTGGTACTAGCAGAAAAATTATTAAAAACTTAGACCGCGAGATTTTAGCCTGGATACAGGCAGACGAAAATATGCCCGCAAAAATGAACCAGTTTATAAATGACAACATGGATGCGGTTATCCTTTTTAACGACATTTCCTGCGGTGTTGTACCCATTGACCCGATAATGCGAAAATGGCGCGAGGAAGCAGGCCGGTTAATGAGTTTGCTGGCACAGCAATCAGAAGAGGTAACCCGCCTATACTGCGGCATACCCACAAGGCTGAAATGAGGCCAGACATTGAAAATCCATTTAATACGTCACGGAAAAACTCTAGCAAATGAACAAAAGCTATATTGCGGGCAAACCGACCTGCCGCTGTCAGACAATGGCATGCGCGAACTATTGGACTTTAAGAAGCAAAGTATTTACCCAAGCCAATCCAGCTTATACCTTACCAGCGGCTTACTACGCACAGAGCAAACCCTTGAGCTGCTGTATGGGCGTGTTAGCAAAGAAGCCTTGCCGCAGCTAGCAGAATTTAAGTTTGGCAGCTTTGAAATGAAAAGCCACGACGAACTAAACGAACAACCCGCTTACCAAGCATGGATAACCGACGAAACAGGACTCGTTACCTGCCCCTACGGTGAAAACAAGCGCGATTTTCTCCGCCGTGTGCTAGCGGGACTAGAAATACTTTGCGCAAAAGCAAATGGGGTCGAATCCGTATTGGTTATATGTCACGGCGGCGTGATAGCAAGTATTATGGCGAAGCTATTCCCGGATAAACATAATTTTTACGAATGGCAGCCCAAGCCGGGGCGAGGATATACTCTATACTTATCCAATAAGCCTCAATACAAAAAAATCTAGTGCGAACATTTTACCACCGCCAACGGTATGCAATTTAAGGAGAGAATGAAAATGAAAAAGTATGCTACAGTATTTTTAGGATTATTACTTTTGATAGCGGTTTTTGTAGGCTGTGTGGACGGCAATAACGAACCCAGTATAACATCGTTACCGGAACCTACCGCCGCCCCCATAGAAACTCCAACGCCCACACCCGCCCCCCAAACAACAGAAGCAAGAACACGCCCTGAAACAGACCGCGAAGGGTACGCTCTTACACTACCGGAAGAAATTAATACCATAGTAACTCTAGGGCCTTCTAATGCGGAAATTCTTGTTGCGCTGGGGTTTGGCAACCGCATTATTGCAGCGGACAGGTTTACGGATGATGTTGCCGGGCTAGGCCCCGGTGTTGTAAGAGCGTTTGGCATCATGGATTTTGACGCCGAGTATATTATAGAGCTAATGCCGGATATTATTTTTGTTACCGGATTAACCCGAGCCGGCGGCGAATACGATCCTCTTGCTGTAATTTCGGCTGTGGGCATAACCGTAATCTACATGCCTTCAAGTACAAGCATAAACGCCATTATGGAAGACATAAGGTTTATCGCGGCGGTAATGGAAGCAGACGAAGCAGGGGAAGCCGTTATAACGGCCATGCAGTCGGAAATTGACGAAATAAGAGCTGTTGCCGCAACAATAACTACACCCCGAACAGTGTATTTTGAAATTTCCCCCGCGCCGTGGATGTTCAGCTTTGGCGCAGGAACATTCCTGCACGAAATGGTTGAGCTTGTGGGCGCGACAAATGTATTTGCGGACCAAGATGGATGGGTTTCCGTTTCGGAAGAAGCACTTCTCGAATCAAACCCCGACGTTATTCTAACTTCGACAGACTTTCTTGATGACCCGATTGCCGAAATAATGCAAAGGCCGGGCTTTGATGTTATAACGGCTGTGCAAAACGGGGACATATTCCAAATTACTACAGCTTACAGCAACCGTTCGAGCCAGAATATCACCAAAGCTCTAAGAGAAATTGCCCAGGCTGTATTCCCAGAGTATTTTTAATGAAAATAAAAATAACCATAACGGTATGTATAAGTATTGCCACTCTCATTTTTGGCATAGCCATAGGGAGTGTAAATATACCCCCCACGGATATACTGCGTATAATCGGCCACAATGTGTTCGGGGCGAGCTTGCCTGAGCACATTACGGATGGCCGCGTTGCCATTGTCTGGAACCAGCGTTTACCCAGAACATTGCTGGCGTTTATTGCCGGTGCCACGCTGTCTGTGAGCGGAGCGGTAATGCAGTCTGTTTTACGCAATCCTCTGGCTTCGTCGTATACATTAGGTGTATCGTCAGGCGCGTCCCTTGGCGCATCTTTCGTTATTTTGTTAGGAATAACATTTCCTTTTCTGCCCATGCTAACCTTGCCTATACTAGGTTTCACTTTTGGCCTTGGTACTATTTTGATAGTTATATCAATTGCAAGACAAATGGACACCCGAATGGATAATCTTACAATAATCTTAGCGGGCATGGTTATCGCTTTATTTGTAAACGCCATTACAACGCTAATGTTCTCGCTTTTCCGTGAGGGCGTGCAGCAAATGATATTTTGGCAGATGGGTAGCTTTAGGTTACAGGGCTGGCGGACGATATATATCCTCGCTCCCGCTGCCCTTATTGGTATTTTCCTTATCTCACGCTTTAAGTGGGAATTGGACGTAATGACATTTGGCGAAGAGCAAGCACAAACAGTTGGCGTAAATGTAAGAACAGTAAAGCTGATACTGCTTATAATGGCGGCAGCACTAACAGGAAGCACCATTGCGTTTGTGGGTGTTATCGGTTTTGTGGATTTGGTTGCCCCGCATATTGTGCGTAAAATTTTTGGTGCGGCGCACAGGTTGGTAATTCCCATGTCCGCTGCGGTAGGCGGTACATTTATGGTATTTGCAGACATTGTCGCAAGAACAATAACAGCACCTGCAGAATTGCCTGTAGGTGCCGTTACCGCCATTATAGGCGCGCCATTTTTTGCATATATCTACTTTAGAAGAAAGAAGCGTGAAAATGGCTAAAGCAATAATGATACAAGGGACAGCTTCCGGCGTTGGCAAAACAATCTTAACCCTTGCGCTGTGCAGAATTTTTAAGCAGGACGGCCATGCGGTTTCGCCGTTTAAAGCACAAAACATGACATTAAATACTTGCTTAACAAATATTGGCGACGAAATTGCCGTGTCGCAGTGGCTGCAAGCAAAGGCAGCGTGTACTACGCCAAGCAAAGACATGAACCCCATCGTATTAAAACCACCATATAGTAACCATATCAACCCCGCCAAAAAGTTGGACATGATAATGGCGTCCTATAACCGCCTCTGCAAGCAGTACAATGTAATTGTTATCGAAGGAGCTGGAAGCCCTGTAGAACTTAATCTAAACCAAAACGATATGGTAAACATGGGCATGGCAAAGCGAGCAAATGCTCCTGTTATACTGGCATCGGACATTGATCGAGGCGGTATTTTCGCGTCGCTTTACGGCACTATAAACATTATGAAAGACTGGGAACGAGATCATGTAAAAGCTACTATCGTAAACAGATTTAGGGGCGAACCCGCGCTTTTTGCTGATGGGGTAAAGATTTTAGAGGACATTACAGAGTTGCCGGTGGCTGGAATAGTGCCCTATATCAATATTAATTTACCCGAAGAAGATGGACTAGTTAGCAGCAATATCAACTTTGAAGCAATGGAAGATTTCGAAAGCGAGTTTGACCGTATTGCCGATATCGTTCGCAAATCCCTAGACATGAAGCTCGTTTACGAAATATTGAACAGCGGAGTATGATTAATGCGAAGAAAACCACCACACACTTATATTTGAGGGTCAAATGTGAACGCTAGCGTTCCCGCTTAGCCCATTGGGAGGCAAAAATGAAATTTGTGGCATCTTACAGCGGTGGCAAAGAAAGCGCGTTTTCTGTTTACAAAGCTATAAAACAAGGACATACGCCTATCGCCCTAATAACCACATTTAACATAGACGCAGGCCGTTCGCACTTTCATGGTGTATCGGAAGAAATGTTAAGCAGAGTTTCAGAATCAGTTGATATACCGTTATGGCTAGTAAAAACCAGCGGCGAGGAATATGCCCTTAATTTTGAAAAAGCACTGGCACAAGCAAAAGAGCAAGGCGCAGAAGCATGTGTTTTTGGCGACATCGATATCGAAGGCCACAGAACGTGGTGTACCGAGCAATGCGAAAAAATAGGAATCGAACCGCTATTTCCCCTCTGGGGCGAGGATCGGGCAAAAGTTGTTTATGATTTTATCAACAGCGGATTTGCTGCCAATATTACTGTTGTAAACACTCAACATCTAACCGATAATTTTCTAGGACAGCAGCTAACAGCAGAGATCGCCAAGAGTATTGCGGCGCAAGGTGCCGACATTTGCGGCGAAAATGGCGAGTATCATACATTCGTTTCCGCGGGACCCATTTTCAAATATCCGGTACAATTTTCTTTTGGCGAGAAAGTGGTAAAAGATAACTATGCTATGATCCCGGTACTGGATGTCAGAAAAGGGGAGCCAAATGCTATCACTAAATAATGTATCCGCTGGGTATGACGGTGTAGAAATAATCAAAAATATTTCTTTTAAAGCTAACGACTGCCTTTCTATCGTAGGCCCGAATGGCTGCGGCAAAACAACCTTGTTAAAAGCAATCGCGCATGTCATACCCCACAACGGTAAAATTGAAATACAAGGCAAGCCATTTAACAAAATGAGTCGTCGCGAAATTGCGTCAAACATAGCTATGCTAAGTCAGCAACCCAGTATCTATTTTTCGTATAGTGTATTTGATACCGTGATGATGGGCAGATATTTGCATATAAAGGGGCGCATCTCCGGGAGCCCCACTAAAGAAGACAAAGCCATAGTTGCGGAGTCTCTTGAGGCCGTAAATCTATTGGCCGAAAAAGACAAGGATATTACAAAACTATCAGGCGGCCAGCTTCAAAGAGTTTTTTTGGCTAGGGCGCTAGCCCAAGAACCTCGGATAATACTTTTAGATGAGCCGACAAACCACCTTGACTTAAAGTGCCAAATAGAGATTATCGATTACCTAAAAAAGTGGGCGGAAAATGGAGATAGAATTATTATTGGGGTACTGCACGATTTAAATCTTGCCATGTTGTTAAGCGATAACATGATGGTTATGAAAAATGGCGAAGTACAGTCCGTTGGGAAAGCAAGCAGCATAATTGCGGAAGGCCTGCTCGACCAAGTTTATGAAATGGATGTGATGAATCATATGCGCACATCGCTTAAAAGATGGGATATATCGAACACACCCTAATTAAACACCAAGTCAAACTGCCAATCCCGATAAATCAACAACTCATCCGCCACATAAAACGAATACGTGCCACAGTACCGCACAGCCATTTCTTCCAATACAACAGGGAACTGTGTACGCAGTATATTCACATAATCCATCAACGCCGAAACCCCGTCAAACCCAAGCAGCTCCAACAAATACGCTCCCAAAAAATTAGCCCCTATGGTCATATCCCGCGGCATCCACGCCGCTTCGTAATTTATGGCAATTGGGGTTATTTCTTTTGCGGCACTGTTCTGCCAAATGATAAACGGTACCGTGTGCAGCCGCGCAAAACTATCAAAACTCCCATGTTCATATATATCAGGGAAAAATTGCGCGTTAATCCCAGCCGAGAGCCCAGGTAAATGATCGCTAAAATACACCAGCACAACGGGCTCGTCGCTATACTCGAAATACTCTATCAACCGCTGCAGCTGCACATCCGCGTCCCGCAAACCATGAAAGTAGTTCGACACTTGATCCATTTCGTTTTCGTCAAGTTCAAGAGTAGTCGAAAAATTAGTGTCTACTCCGTACATTCCGTGATACGGGCCATGGTTTTGTATCGTTACGGTAAAATTAAATAGCGGCATACCGGGGTGCTCTGTCAAATGCCTGTGCCAGATTGCAAGTAGTTTATCCATAGTAGCCTCTTCGGAGATATAGCCGCCCTTGTTTTGTGTTTGCCAGTCAAAGTAACTCATACAATAAAAATGCTCAAACCCAAAAAAGCGATAGACATTTTGTCGGTTGTAAAACCACGCAAAACCCGGGTGCATTGCAATACTACGATAGCCAAGCCTATTTAACATATGCGGCATTGCGTCAAAATAATTGTTGACTAGTCTATAAGAAAACGGTGCGCCGCGCAGGGCTCGTGTATTAAGCCCCGTAAGCACATCAAACTCGGTGTCGCCCGTACCTCCGCCCCAGTGCGGCACTATCAACTGTCCGTAAATTGTGTTTTCGTGCTGGATAAGCTGCTGCCAGTAATACTGGGGATGATAGCCAAACCCTTCAAAGCAAACTTGCGGATGCAGCCCCATTTCGGAAAATGCCTCGCCCATTATCATAATAATATGCGGGCGTGTAATCCCATCTATTTCAGGAAGCGATACCACCATAGCATCACGCGCATCGTCCAGCCTCCCGCGGTCAAAATCTGCGGGCATTGTAATCCTCTGGGTATTGTGCGCAAAAATAAAGCTGTAAACAAACCCACGAGAAACAAACGCATCGGTCTGGTTCCAACGGTTGCCATTTACATGTAGCGAATTAATAAGTTCTGCATTGTGGTAAATAGTTGCGTTTCCAATAAAAATAACAGCCGCTGTAACCAATACGCAAGCAATGCGAATGTAGAGGTTGATCTTGTTTGTACGAATAATCAAAGCGGACGCAACTATACAAAAAGCCGAAAGCAGCACAAAAATAACACCAAGCACCACAAGCGAAACAGCAGACGTCCGCAGAATAGTAATAACTTCTGCCCCCATAGAAAGCTCCCACGGGAATATCGGGTCGTTGCGCATCAAAATTTTAATACGGTTGGCTAGACTAAGTGCAAGAAACACAAACGATACACTACCGATAGAAAGCATCGTACTACCCGACACGAAAAAAAGCAGTAACATAAGAAATATTGCAGGTAATAAGTTTAGCAAAAAATTAAGATAGTTTGTTTCTCTAAAATTTGAGAATATTTCGCCCATTCCTTGTGGCTGCGCAACAAAGGTAGCGAAGGTTACAACAATAGCCGCCAATATTATAAGCGCGATGGAAACAGGAATATTAAGGGTTAGCCTAGGCTTGAATACGATTTTTAGCATATGCATGATGGTTCTCCTTTTTTTCATTTGTTGTGTCTGCTATATTTATTTTATCACGCACTACCAAGAGGTGGCAATTCCTTCATATTTTATGGTAAAATATACTCACTAACGGTTAAATTTGCCAACCACAAGTATAACAATCATCTTCCAACAAAAGGAGCGATATATTTGAACATCCCAAACCACCTGATACACAACGTCTTCGGCAAGCTGGACGAGCACGTCCGCAAAATAGAGCAGACATTCCAAGTAACCATAATAAACCGTGACGATATTATACAAATTATTGCAAACACCCCCACCGCTAAACCTGACCGGGCACAGGAAGTTCTGCGTCACTTGGTAGCCATAGCCCACAAGGAAACCATAACCGACCAGCAAGTAAACTACGCAATAGCCGCTATGGAGGACGAGCCCTTGGCAAAAGTAGAAAACTTATCGTCGGACACCATATGCAATACCATAAACGGCCGCCCCATAAAGCCCAAAACCGTAGGCCAAAAAAAGTATGTGGACGAAATCCGTAAAAATACAATTGTCTTTGCCATAGGCCCGGCGGGCACAGGCAAGACGTACTTGGCAATGGCAATGGCGATAACCGCGTTCCGTGCTGGGCAGGTTAGCAAAATAATCCTCACCCGCCCAGCCATTGAGGCAGGCGAAAAACTGGGCTTTTTACCGGGAGACCTGCAGCAAAAGGTAGATCCGTACTTGCGCCCGCTGTACGACGCGCTAAACGATATAATGGGTGTTGAAACATTCCAACGCAATTTCGAACGCGGGCTAATAGAGGTAGCACCGCTGGCGTACATGCGCGGGCGCACACTGGAAAATTCCTTCATCGTGCTGGACGAGGCTCAAAACACCACGTCTGAACAAATGAAAATGTTTCTCACCCGCTTGGGCAATAACTCGAAAGCGGTAATAACCGGTGATATAACCCAAATAGACCTACCTCATGGGAAAGACTCTGGGCTAACGGGCGCAATAAAAATACTGGACAACATCCCCGATATTGGTATAAGCTACCTAACATCCCGCGACGTGGTACGCCACCCGCTGGTGCAAAAAATAATTAACGCGTACGACAAGCAGGCTGCACGAGCGGTGTATAAAGATAAGCGCAAGCTAAAGTATACAAAACAACGCTCTGTTTAACCGGTTCCCTACAGGTTTAAAGGAGTTAACCTATATGAAAACAAAAATTTTTAATACAAGCCTAATAATTTTAACATTCGCGCTAACCATACTTGCTATCGTCGGCGGCTCGTATTTTCGGGCGGGGCTTGACGTTACCATTGGCGAAATATCACGCATACGGATACGTGCCCCTCATGTGGTAGAGAACGTCCTCGAAACCGAGCGCAACCGCCAAGCAGCATATGTTCGCGCGCATGGGCTGGAACTGGTTAGCACAGTGGACCCAACAGAGTGGGAACTTGTAAATTATAACCTGCTTAATTTGCGTGACGAAATTGAGGACATTCGTACTGCATACAACTCGGAAAGAGCCATCTACGAGCAAGCAGCAGCAGCATGGGAACAGCGCAATAACGAGATAGAACAAGCCGAAACAAACCATGCAGAATGGCTTGGCCGCCGCAATGCGGCAACTGCAATAGGCAGTATTTTGCCTGTACAAGATACAGAACCAGAAATACCCGAAGCCCTGCCAGAGCCTGTATTTGCGGGCGTGACATTTGACCAGTTTGCGCTGCTGCACATGGAGTTTTCTGAAGCGGATCAGCAGATGCTGGTAGCTCTACCAAACGAGAACTTTGATATGCTGTGGGCAATAATAGCAACGGTAGCCGAGACCGTGCAAGTAAATCGCTTGATAACGGAAATCGACTTTTTCACAGAAAGGGCAGTACAAAGCGAGCTTGAGGACATACAAGGGCTGGACCGCGCAACCGAAGTTTTGGTGGAGCTGATAGTACTGCGGCACCTGCGCCCAAACGCCATCCCAGACGATGATCGCAACCGCCAAAACTTTGAAGAAGCTCTGAACAACTACGAACGTAACTTCTTCCAGCTAAACCAAATTATCGTAGACGAAGGCGAAGAAATTACTCCAGACATATACCACATGTTACAGCAGCTAGGGCTGTTGAGGTCAGACTCCATTATGGAAAACCTAATTCCCATGCTGGGGGTGCTGGCTTTGGTGGCATTGCTTTTTGCAATTAGTGTTATGTACTTGATGTTTTACCGGCCTAAGATTGCGGCCAATAAAAAGGAAGCGGCACTGCTATTTACCGTATATGTACTATCACTTTCGCTTGTATGGATGATGCGGGACTTGTCGTTCCCATACCTTCCTATATTAATGTTTGCAATGTTCGTGTCGCTGTTGGTAGACAGGCGGTGCGCAATTGCGCTAAACTTTGTCATGGTGCTTATTTGCTTCTTTGTGGTGGATGGTACTATTGGGTTCCTTCTGTTTTACACCACAGCAGGAGCTATGATTTGTATGCTTTCGCGGTTTACTACCGAACGCAATAAAGTTTTTCTTGTCGGCTTTGTGGTTACTGGAGTACAGTTTGGGCTATATGTTGCAGTCATGCTTATTGTGGGGCGCGACCTTGCGCTCAACGACTGGCAAGGTCTGCTCCTAGGTGCTACATTTGCGGCGGCAAGCGGTATGCTTACAGTTATCATTTGTACAGGAAGCTTGCCGTTTTGGGAAACGGTGTTTGGCGTTGTTACCCCGGTAAAGCTGCTGGATTTGACCAACCCGACCAACCTGCTGCTGCGCCGTCTTACAATTGAAGCCCCGGGAACATACCATCATTCGCTAATTGTGGCAAACTTGGCAGAAACCGCCGCTTACGACATAGGAGCAAACGCTCATGCCGCAAGAGTGGGAGGTTATTATCACGATGTAGGCAAGTTAAAATTCCCTCACTATTTTGCAGAAAACCTAGACGGCGAAAACCCACATGATATAATGCCGCCGCAAGACAGCGCGGAAATGATACTAAGCCATGTTTCATACGGGCTGGCACTTGCCGCACAGCATCGTTTACCACAATTTGTGCGCGATATAATAAAAGAACATCACGGTACTACATTGCTGCAATTTTTCTTTGCCAAGGCAAGGGAAGCAGACCCCGATGTAAGCGAAGCCGAGTATCGCTATCCATATATAATACCGCAAACTCGCGAATCTGCCTGTGTAATGCTTGCAGACTCCGTAGAAGCGGCGGTACGCGCCACCATGCCCAAGATGAAATCGCTTGACGAAGTTGAAAAAACCATACGCAATATCATACGCAACAAGCTTAACGACGGACAATTGGCGGATAGTCAGCTGAGTATCCGAGACGTTATGGTTATCGAGCAATCGTTTTATCGTGTTTTAAAAGGGATGTATCACGAGCGGATAGCGTATCCAAAAACCGGACATTCTTCACCTGTACGAGTGGTGGAAAAGTAATAGTGTAGCAAGCCACTTCACACTTATATTTGAGGGCCAAATGCGAATGTGAGCATTCGCGCTTGACCCATGGAGGTAACAATGAAAATCCATTTCGGCGAACGCGGCACAGAACCATTACCCTCCGCAACGCAGTTACAGTTACGGCAAGTGGTGAGCGCAGGGCTAAAACATCACCCACAATACCGCAAACTCAACTGCTCTCTAGCCATAACCTTTGTAACCGCGGCAGAAATGCGTGAGCTCAACTCCAAATACCGTGGCAAAGAAACTCCTACTGATGTTCTGTCATTCCCCAATACAATGCAGAATCCCATAATCCCAGGAAGCCGCCGCGCAAAACCAAGCCTAACCCTAGGCAGCATAATCATATGCCCGGAAGTAGCGCAATCGCAGGCGCAAGAATATAATCACTCTCTCGAACGTGAACTTGCCTTTTTAGCAGCACACGGATTTCTTCACCTGATAGGCTACGACCACACGACTGATGAAGACGAACGTACAATGATAGCCCTGCAAAAGCAAATTCTCGAATATGTTGGAGTACTAAGATGAGAAAAAACCACAGTTGGTCGGAATCTTTTGGACACGCATTGGACGGTATTCGCAATACCGCCCGCAGAGAGCGAAATTTTCGTATACAAACAGCCGCTGCCATTTTGGCAATAGCACTGTGTGCTATTTTCCGTGTGGAGATGTGGCAGTTTATGCTGGTGGTTACAGCAATATTTTTTGTGCTGGCAATGGAGCTGGTTAACTCCGCCGTGGAAGCGGCAGTGGATCTAAGCTGCGGCGGCAGGCTCCATCCTTTGGCCAAGATAGCCAAAGACGCGGCGGCAGGCGCGGTGCTTCTGGCAGCGGCGTTTGCGGTCGTAGTGGGGGTAGTTGTAGCAGTGGATGTTGTGCAGTCATTTCTGCAATAAGCTTCTTGCAAAACTCGTTTATGCGCAAAATCCCCTAGTTTTGCAAGAAATTTAATGATTTAAAACAACCGCCCATGGGCGATTAACAGAAGAAGGATGATACCCGTGAACAAATTTCTAAGCAGCCTCTGGCCGAGAAAGGCATGGAAACAAGCATTGGCACTTGGCTTACCCATAATAGTGATATGCGTAGCATTGGCGGTAATGCTGCTTGACGGACGCAGCCCCGAAATTGAGCCACCCCTTGCACTCCACACTCAGGAAATCGAAGAGCCGGACGAACCAGAAGAACCGGAAGAGCCCGAGGAGCCGGAAGAACCAGACGAACCAGAAGAACCGGAAGAGCCCGAAGACCCGCGCCCACGTGCCCTACTTACAGGCATCCACATAGACGAAGACTACTGGGCCCGCCGCCCCATAGCCGTGGTAATAAACAACATCCACGAAGCACAACCTCAAAGCGGCATTGCCTCGGCGGACATTATTTACGAAGTATTGGCAGAAGGCCACGTAACCCGTTTTGTTGCCGTTTTCCAATCGTATATCCCAGAAGAAATTGGGCCGGTGCGCAGTGCGCGTGACTACTTTGTAGACATGGCCTTTAACCACGACGCAATTTTCGTGCATCACGGTTCAAGCCCAAGCGGCACCAACCGTGTAAGCAGCACTCGTGTTACTGCGCTTGACGGCATGCGCCTCGAGGGTCGCGTTTTTTGGCGTGACCGCGACAACGTACCACAGTGGCACCGCCTCCGTGGCCGCCGCCGCGCCATAGAGCACAGTTCCTACACAAGCTACGCCCGCATCTCCACCCATATGGCCGACCAAAACATACGCGACTATATAAGCGAAGACCACGAAAGCGGTATAACATTTGGCGAGGTACCGCTTGCCGGAACCGTAGGCATAGCCGAACGCATAGTAGTGCCTTTCTCGTCCACCTCGCCTCGCATTTTTATCTTCGACGAAGAAACCGGCCAATACCTTGTAGAATACCACCACGGCGAGCACCGCGACGCTCTAACCCAAGAACAAATAGCCGTATCTAACATACTAATACAGTTCACCACTATACGCGTAGTAGATGGCGCAGGCCGCCGCAACGTCCAAACCGTAGGCGAAGGCGAAGGTTATTTTATAACCGCGGGCAGATACCGCCCCGTACGCTGGGCTAAAGAAAGCCACACTGCACCCATGCGCTGGTATTTCGAAGATGGCACGCCGCTAATACTTGCTCCCGGGCGCACATGGATAAACGTGTTTAGCGGAGATGTGGAGTTTGGCTCGTTATCGCAAGAGTAGTTATAAAAATGAAAAGACCTTTGGCTGCATAGTACATGCGAATAAAGCTTATGTTTTAGGCATAAAGGAGAATAGAAAATGGATCAAAAAATTTGCCAATCATGTGCCGTACCTTTTGAGATTATTAAGCGCGGCAAAAATGCCGATGGCTCAGAAAACCAAGATTATTGCGAACTATGCTTCGCAAACGGCAATTTCTTATATCCTGCGGCAACGATGGAAGATGTAATAGAATCTTCCATTCCCGACTGTGTACCAGACCCCTTCCCGGATGAAAAAACAGCCAGAGCAAAAATGAAGGAATTCTACCCGACACTAAAACGCTGGGCAAAATAAGCATTATCGCAAGTTTGATATGCATTGGAAATTGACAAAAACCTTAGAACATGTATGCAGGTGATAAGTGTAACAAACCGAAATGGGTGCAAACCGCGATTGGTTTTACTAATGCTTTTATAATTACTCGTTTAGCAAACGCAGACAGATGTAGCGCTTGCAATAAACCAGATAGGGTTATCTATTATTGAGCATTCTATTATTGTGCAATTATGAATATGCTGCCATCTTTTGATAGCGCAAAGGTGCTACTAGGGGTGGTTTTTTTGTTAAAATAAAAAAGGGGCTGCTGCAAGACCATAAAAATGGTTAACAACAGTCCCTTTCTTCGGATGGGGCTGGGGTGGTATAGCTATGTTATAGCCATTTCCTTCGAAAACTACCCTATAGAACGCAGGAAATTTTCCTCAAGGCAAGAGGAGCTGAAAGCCGCCATGCCAGAGTGTGACGCAAGAGTTAATCCATAAGCGCGTATACCAAAAACACGGTTCTTCCATCTATGTCACGCATATAACCTAAAGTTCCGAAAAAATCAAATCTATCAGACACAGCATATCCGACAAAATCAATAACCGAACTTCTTTCTGTGGCGGTAAGTATAAATACAGGCCGCCCATCTATAGCATCATCATAGTTTACTCCTATTGCGCGTAATTGCGCCCTAAGCTCTTCTACACTAGGGTCGCCTGGCCGTCCCATTTCGCCACCGTCTGGAATTATTATAGGCACAGTTATAATAACAGTAGATGTAGCTCCATTCCAATCCACCTCTTTACCCACGCTTTCCAGCGGCAGACGTATAGGCACCATTGTTCTGCCGCCTATGCTTTGAGCTGGCACATCGAGATTGTGTTCTGTGCCGTTTACAGTAAATACGTTACTACCAATGGTAATACGCATCTCATAATCCACGCTTGAAATAATTGCGGTGTTTGTAGCATTATCCCAATCCACATCAAAGCCAAGCATTTCAAATACACCACGTACAGGTACAAGAGTACGACCATCTACAGCAACAGGAGCTTGATCGGCAAAATTTACCCGTTGGCCGTTTATTGTAACAACTATTGGCGGTACCGGAAACGTTGCATCACCAACCACAAGAAAGAATACATAAGCACGCGCATCAAAATGCTCAAAATGCCTAACTTTAAAAATCCCCTCTTGCGTAAACGTTAACGCACCTGCAAGGGTTGGTAAGCCAGGCTCGGCACCTGCAGCAACAGCACTGTCATACAAATTATCACGTATGCCACCCAAAGTGCCCGCTTGGCTGGCGGTGCTGTCCCACCACAAATCTATCGTCACAACCCCGCTCTGGCCGGTGTTACCCACAGGACCTCTAACAGACATCGTAGCACCAACATTAACATAAAAAACCTGTGTCTCATTGGAACGAACTCCAGCCATATCGGTATCATACTCAAAAAGCCCTCTGCGCTCTGTATCCGAAATTGTCCTTTCATTAACAACACCGTTGACTATAAGCCCGCCCACTGGTACATTATCTGCCGCAAGTACCACAACATTTGCACCAACTGCCAGCACAGCCACAAACACAAACAATAAAATTCCTTTTGCTAAAGTCATCTTTTTCATCCTTTTGACCTCTTTCATTATTTTTTTAGGCTATACACCTAACCCCATTGTACTACACCCAGACCTATTTATAATGAGAGTTTTTTGTAACACCCATTTTATTACAATTCTGAATAAAAAACGCACCCAGTCGGTCAAACTTGGTGCGCGTTTTATTACACTTCAGTTGAATTTACTTGAAATCTAAGGTAATTCCCAAGGCACAATAAGCTCCTTATAATTAACACCAAATTTTTCCTGATAATAAGCCTCGCTCGATATATCTTTTTCATCATAGTTTAACCCCACCAAATAATCTGTACCATACTGAGCCATCAGTAGTTTTTTAAGAAGTTGCCTTGCTTCCTCTGCTCTGCCATATTTAAATAAAATTTGCACCTTGTTATCCAAAGCAAACTGTAGACTATAGATGTCTTGAAATTGGCGTGATAATTTGATGGATTTTTCGCAAAGTTCAAGTGCTTTCTCCCAAGATTCTACCTTTATATAACCCTTTATTAGCTCATGTATAAGTGTGGCATAGTGTTGTTGCGTTTGATAATCGTCTGCTGGACGATACCAGCGTTCTTGAAAATCAACAAGATACTCCATTATCTCTATGCCTTTCGAGATGTTTTTCCCTGTTGTGTAATAAATGGTTACTAAATTCCGAACCATATTAGCTTCGGCTCTTGTTAAAAAATACTCGCTTAATTTTTCCAAATCAAAAGCGGGACGGTGTTGTTTTAAGAAGTCGATAATCAACTGCTCTGCTTCGTAGATGGAGAAATATTTACCACCCGTATGGGTTGCCATTTCAACATAAAATTGAGGTATAAAATGATCTTTGTACTCTTGGCTTACTTTCGTGTCATTTTTCACATCTGCTATTAGCTCACGCACCTTGCCCCAGTTATGGGCATACATTTCTTTAATAATTTCGTTTATACGCTTAATGGTGTATAAATCTTCGTCAGCAGATGGAAGGGGCAAAACTTCCCGCAAATTAAGCCCTAGTTTCTTAACGATATGAGTGAGAATAAAAGGCTTGGGCAGCCGCTTGCCTAGTTCTATCAAACTGATAGTTTCTCGGCTGCAAATACCATCGGCTAGTTGTTCTTGGCTAATACCCATACTTGTACGGTGGTGTTTGACAATATCACCTATGCTAAAAAACATAATGCCTACCTCCTAGTTCCTCTATCGAAATTTTGGAATGCAAATGCATTGTAGCATATTTATGAGTTCTCTCGCTATCAAAAAATATTCTACGCGACAGCGCAGCAGTTTTGCACTACCACGGAATGGCGGGGCTTTATTTCCCTGCACCGGGAACTAAAAAAATCTCTCTGCGTTATAATAGACATAACAGGAGAAAAACGCGCAAACTTCTCAAAACATACCGAAAGGACATAAAAAATGAAAAAACATGCAAAAATTCTAATAACATTTGTAGCAGTGGCAGCAGTAGCAATAATCGTCGTCGTAGCAAATGCAACAAGTAACTCTGCTACTCCCATGCCCCCTTATATGGACGAACCATATGTAGAAATCGATTTTGATACAGCAGACCAAAACTTTCTGCCGCCATCATTTATGCACTTTAAAGGCAATGTTACAGAAATAACCCCATTCTACGATTTTGTCGATGGCGAATCCTTATTAGTAGAAGACATGAGCTTTATACTGCTCGAATGCGAAGAAACAAATGAAATGACAATGTTCTTAGTTGACTTAAACACAGCCATGTTGGTTGACACTGAACTTACCCAAGGTATGGTGTTAGTGGGCTGGTTCGACTCTTCCCTACCCGTCCCTATGATATGGCCGCCACAGCACCGTGCAGTGGCGATAGTAGCGCCTTTAAACCATCACGCAATTTTGGATCGCTTTGACGAAAACTTTGCGTCAACCGACGGCGTAAATACTTTGGAAATTACTGACGTGACAGAAATTGTATTCCAGGATGGTACCCCCTTCGAAGGCGAATTGCGCGAGCTTATAGGCCGCAAACTTCTTGTAGAGTTCTACGAAGAAGGCCGAATTATCGCCCCTGCAAAAATTACAATCCTATTCGAAGTGGCAGTACACCCAATCCATATTTTATCCGACGAAGAACTTGCGGAAATTGAGTTATTTCCAACTGATCCCCCAGATACGCCAATTAGCGGCGGCCCGGCTCTACTTTCCCCCGAAGATATTAACTTGCTTTGGGCAAACATGTTTGATCCCGCAACTGTTCAAATAGTTGTAAAAGGCGAAGTAATTGAAGCTGCGGCACCATTTACCGACAGCACGGCAGGTGCTGTAATGCTTCCTGTAGTGGCAGTTGCCGAGGCATTAGGCTATACGGTTATCGACAATGGTGACGAGGTTATAATCGCGCCGGGAAGTATTTTGACCGCAGGAGAAAACACATACTTCCGCGGTAGAGAAATGCCGCGGGCGCTAACCACTGCTCCCGTAATTGTAGACGGTGTAATGTTTGTACCGTGGGAATTTTTCCACGAAATACTATCCGGTGCTGCGTATGTTGAGGATGGTAATGTGCATGTTGTGCCGCAAGGAGAGTAAAAAGCATATCTAAGAATCAAGTTTCCGACACAATTTTCCAATCAAAATGACATTTCCATAAAAAATGCGCCGCCCTATGCAGCTCTGCAAGCAGACCTTCCTGTGCAGTAAATCGAAATGCTTGCGACAAATCGCCGCTTAAAATATACTGCAGCGCAAACATAGCAGTGCTTGACAATGGCTGGTATACGACAGGCTTGTGCGTGTCGCATACCAGCCCTTCTGTTGTCAATACAACTTTAATATCTTTTGTGAGGGCAGTACTGCACACCATGCAAGCATCCGTTTGTGGGCGAAGCCCATACACATCAAAAAAGCGCGTCAAAAATACGCTTGAAACCTGCAGTGGCGGGACTTCTCCTTTCGATAAAACTGAGAGGGATCTTAACGCCAAACGCAGCAAATCGTCGCTTTCGAGGTTATCCCACATGGTTTTTTCGCATACTTCCGCTATCATGTGCGCAGACATAAGACGGTCGCAGTCTTCTCGCAAAGGGTAAAAATTTTCTATTATGTCCGCTTGAGCAAGGGCGTAAAAGCCACGCCCCCGAGTTAGCACAAAATCCGCATATGTAAATAGCTGTGCGGCCGCCATAAATTTACTGGTAGGCTTGCGTGCGCCACGGGCATATACCATTATTCGGCCAATACCTTTGCAAAGTATTATCAGGCGCTTGTCGGATTCGCCTGCTTCATATTCCCGCAAGACAATGCCACGAACTTTTTGTTTGGTCATTTAACATACTACCTTTCACACGAGGCAAAGCTATAATGCGAAAATAAAGTCAGTTGGTTACTGCTATAGCGGTTTAACTTTAAAACCCTTTCGCAAGCTATTCCACAAACCGCTATCGTAACCAACTGACTAAAATCAAACTCAAAGCGACTAATTGTTATCTTTCTCACGCTGCTTATACTTCAAGTACGCCATTGGGTCGCCCGTTTGGGCAAATTGGTGCCATGTGTCATTTCTTCTATCCATGCTTGATAAAACCCCTCTCATATCCTGTGGGTTTATTATTTGCTACAGAGTAGTTTGTATGCTTATTAAAATTTGGTAACGATTCGAAATCTTGCCATTTTGTTGATGGGAAGCCGGAGCCCCCTCTCTTTAGTAGAATGCCAAAAACTTGCGGAAATGTCAAACAAAATCTACCAAATTTTGCGTGATAATGGTATAATTGAAGGAAATAAATTCAGAGAGGTCGTACCATGCCAACAATATTTACTCCAATGTTTTTTGTAACGGTGATAAACTTCATATTCATGGTCTTTGTTATTTTTGTGCAAAGGCGCAATACAGCCGCGACTTGGGCATGGGTGGTGGCTATTGCACTTGTTCCCATTGGCGGGTTTATTGTATATATGGTGTTTGGCCAAGACAGCCGGAAACAGAAGGTTTTTTTGCAAAAATGGCGAAATGATATTGCACTAAAAACATCTTACCAAGACGGAAGCCTTGGCGCAATCGAGGGCGAATTGACGGAAAACAACCGTGCGACTCTATACCACGACGGAGTTACAAAGTTTGAAGCATTACTGCACGATATCACAAATGCCAAAGATTTTATTTTTGTGCAGTACTACATCGTGCGTGGCGACGAAGTTGGGCAAGAGTTAATAGACGCGTTGGCATCTCGCGCAAAAGAAGGTCTAACCGTACGTCTGCTTGTAGATGGTATGGGCTGCCGCACCACCCCAAGAGAAATATACCGCCCGTTGATTGACGCAGGCGGGCAGCTTGCGTTATTTCTACCACCGGTACCCGTACGCATTAACTTTCGCAACCACAGGAAAATTGCCGTTATCGATGGTAATGTGGCGTATTTGGGCGGCTCCAACATAGGGCGGGAATATTTGGGCAAATCTAAACGCTTTGGTAACTGGCGCGACTCGCATATGCGCATTACAGGCGGTGCGGTAGCTCCCCTCACCTTGCGTTTTATCATGGACTGGAACTTTTCTGCCGAAAAAGCGCGTACGCGCATGCTCTTCCCTAAGTTCCCCAAGCACCGCCGCTTTATAACCCACTTGAAACAAACTACCACACCAATGTCTATAAATCCGTCATACTTCAAAACACCGTTACCCCTTACTCCCGCCAACATCTCCGACGATGGCAGTATTAACCCAAGTGCCCAAGCAAAGGAGCAGACGGGTGCAAGGGTATCCATCATATCCAGCGGACCAGATACAGAATACCCATTTGTATTACACGGCTTCTGCCGCATGATAATGTCCGCAAAAAAGTCTGTGTACATCCAGTCTCCATATTTTGTGCCTGACGACGCACTTTTTACGGCACTTCGTATTGCCGCGCTATCTGGCGTAGATATCCGCATTATGTATCCAGCCAACCCAGATCATCCACTGGTGTACCGGGTGGGGTCTTCATATGTAGGTGAGCTTATGTGCGCGGGAGTGAGGGGTTACGAGTACACAAAAGGCTTTATCCATTCAAAAACTATTATGATCGACTCGAAGATATGCTCTATAGGCACCGCCAACATGGACGTACGCAGTTTTAAAATTAATTTTGAAACCCAAGCATTTATCGAAGACGAGGCCATAACCTGCGAACTAGAAGAAAGGTTCCGCCGCGACATGGAAGACTGCAGGCACCTGACATTGGAAGATTACGAACAGCGTGGGAAAATTGTAAAAATAAAAGAGTCGATCTCTCGACTCTTTTCACCACTGATATAAACACTATAACGCAGATATAATTTTTTCAACTTCCTTTAATTTCTCTGCCACTTTGATTTGTTGCGGACATTTTTCGTTACACAATCCACAGCCGGAGCACTCAGACACAGGTGCGCCTTTGTTAGCGTCCCACATTTTCTTCGCTTGATCTGACAAGCCATATACATTGTGATACGTATACGCGTTAAACAAATGCGGAATGTTAATTTCTTTAGGGCAAGGAAGGCAATAGTTGCAGCCGGTGCAATATAAGTCGGAAAATTTCTTAAGCTCTTCCATCATCAGTGCTGCCTTGCGAAAATCTTCTTCTGTCATAGGTACTTCTATATCGGCTATCTTTACGTTATCTTGCAGCATTCCCACGTTTTCTATGCCTGAAAGTGCGCAGGATACGTTTTTGTTACCAAGGACAAAACGCAGCGCAAGCTCCGGTGTAGAATAACTGTCACCCAGCAGCTTTTGCGACAATTCCGACGACATAGAAAGCCGCCCACCGGCAATAGGCCCCATAACCACGACACCAAGACCCTTATCCGCAAGATAATCTATATTTTTCTCATGTGTACGGTCAAGCAAATTGTATTGCAGCAGCACAGAAGAAAACATCTCAAAACTTTCCACAATGTAAGGGATATCATTAACATCTCCATGGAAAGAGAAGGACATGTGTTTTATAATCCCCTCGTCCAATGCCTTTTGCACTTCTTTTTTCAGATCAAATCCCATAATTTTTTCGTCAAAAACCTGCTTATTAATGCCGTGGAAATGATAAAAATCTATGTAGCTCATATCAAGCAGTCCCAGCTGCATTTCCAGCATCCGTCTAAAGTCGGCAGTTTCGCTTACTTCGGCCATAGGTATCTTTGTTGCAACCATTACCTTTTCGCGCTCCATAAGTTTGACCGCACGGCCAAGAGTCGCCTGACTTTTAAAATGGCAATAAAACTGCGCCGTATCAAAATAGTTAACACCTGCGTCGTATGCGGCTTTAAGCAGTGGGATAGCTTTTTCGTCGTCAATTTTCCAAGTATCATCCCTTTGGGACTCGTACCAAGAGAGACCTTCTCTCGCGCGTTTTTCTTCTTCGGTCATTTCGGCTATTTTTATTTCGGGCAGTCTCATACACCCAAAGCCCAATGCCGATATTTTTTTACCTGTTTTGCCAAAATCACGATACACCATAGTGGGTTTTCTCCTTTACTATATTCCATATATTCTATGATTATTCTACCGCAAAATTATAAATGATACAAGGAGTACAAGATCAGCGTTTGCCTAAACAAAAAAACACATACAACGTATGTGTTATAGAGCAAGCTACTAGCCAGGATTGAACTGGCGACCTCGTCCTTACCAAGGACGCGCTCTACCTACTGAGCTATAGCAGCAAATGGTAATTGCATCTTGCGCAAACAAAATACAACAGGCGAAGATTAGCATATTTATAGCAGTTGTGTCAAGTGGTTTTTTGCTTTTTATGATAATTTTCGTGTAATCTTCTTTTAGGCGGCGTGTCCATCCTTGACAATCACCTGCCTTGCGCATAAACTCTTATATGCGACATAGTATATAGAAATTGTCATAGAAATTTGTGGATATTAAAGTATAGATACCAAAATTAGGAGGCTTGATGCCATGGGTAGAAGAGGCGGTTTTGGCGGTGGTGGCGGCATGCGCGGTGGCAGTGGTATGCGCGGCGGCGGTTTTGGCGGCAGCCGGGGAGGCTTTGGCGTTAGAGGCGGCGGTGGCAGCTTTGGCAGTTCCGGTGACCGCGGCGGCAGCCTAGGTTTGGGTGGCGGGCTTGGTGGCAGCCGCAATACCGGCGGCGGCTTTGGCGGAGCACCAAGGCGTGGTCCAGGCTTTGGCACAGGACTTGGCCTCGGCATGGGGCTTGGCTGGGGCATGGGCGGCTTTGGACGGCGTAGACGCGGCTTCGGTATGGGAATGGGCAGCATGGGCATGGGTCGACGCGGCGGTTGCGGCAGCGGGGGCTGCGGCACTGTCATTTTGATAATTGTCGTACTGCTTATTATTATGGCACTTATCAACGGCGCGGGGCAAAATGCTCCTCGCGGCAATGCTACCACGCAACCGATGCAACAAACCACAACTGTTCGCACTCCCCTGGATGCAGGGGAGGCGAACACCCAAGGCCCAATGTTCACAGACAATATGTCCCCTCGCTGGATTCAAACTCCCACGCGCCTTACCCCGGGGCTCAACAATTTTTTTCGTGAAACAGGTGTAAGACCACACTTGTATCTAACCGAAAGCATCCCAGGTAGCGAAGGCCTAACAGGACAGGCACTATCCAACTTTTTAGAGACAGAACTCCCCTTATATGCAGAAGCATTATACGAAAGGCTTTTTACGGATGAAGCACATTTTTTGCTGGTTTTTTTCGAATATGGCTGGGATAACGACTTTCTATGGCGCATGTACGGCATACCGGGACATCGCGCACGGATAGTAATGGACTTAGAAGCCATGGATATTCTTACAGGCTATATGCAACATTTTTACGCACAGGCAAACCTTTCTGAAGAAGAAATGTTCAGCAATGTTTTTGACCGTACGGCAACTCGCATAATGCAACAGCCGACGGATAACCGCATCGTGTTGATCACGCTCATTCTCGTGGGCGGTATAATTGTCACAATTATTGTAATGTTCGTATGGTGGGGACGTCGGACTATTCAAAAAAACCTTGAGGCAGAGCAGACCGAGCGTATTTTAAACCGGCAATTAGATACTTTTGGTACGGATGACGAAGCAACCCGCCGTGCCAAGGAGTATGAATAGAGAGGAAGTTTAGGTATGGCGGAGATACAAATAAGGCGAAGAGAGCGTCTCTATGACCTGCTTCTGCTAAAAAAGATGAACGCAGGCGTTGCAGTAAAAGGGCTTAGTTACCTAATAAGCAGGACAAAAGCGGGCATGTTAAAAGAAGATATTGCATTTGTAGAAAAACTCGTCGAACAAGAAGACGAATTATAGGAGGAAAACCAATGGGAATGTTATCACGTTTTAAAGACATTATCGCGTCAAACGTAAACGCACTACTTGACAAGGCAGAAGATCCATCAAAAATGGTAGACCAGTACCTGCGCAACATGACAAACGACCTTGCGGAGGTTAAAAAGGAAACAGCGGGCGTAATGGCAGAAGAAAGCCGTACCCGCCGCCTTGTGCAGGAGAACGAAAAAGAAGTAGCCAAGTTTACCGAGCTTGCAAAGCGCGCGCTTGTTTCCGGTAATGACAACGACGCACGCGTATTTTTGGCTAAAAAGCACGAACTTGAAGACGTAGGTGCAGGCCTGCAAACAGCAGCAGCGGCGGCACACGAAAACGCGCTTAAAATGCGTCAGATGCACGATAAACTTGTACGCGACATCAACACATTAAATGCTCGCCGCAACACGCTAAAAGCAAAAGCATCGGTAGCCAAAACCCAAGAGCGTGTAAACAAACTGGGTGCGTCGGGTGACAAAGCAATGGGCGCCATGGGAGCATTTGATCGCATGGAAGATAAAATCAACCGCAGGCTGGACGAGGCAACCGCCCGTGCAGAGCTTGATGCTGCGCCAATTGACGCGGCACTGGCATTGGAAGAAAAATATCGCGATATTAATGTGGATTCTTCCGTGGAAGATGACCTTGCGGCCTTGAAGGCACAGTTAGGGTTGAATTAATTGGCGAAGAAAATATCAAAAAAAGCGTCAAGCAAGCAGGGTCGAAAGAAGGCTAAAGCTTCTGTGCGAACTCCTAAACGTTCCGCACAAACCACGCGCCGTTCAGGGGTTGCCCCGGGCGCATCCACAAATACAGGACACGATCTTGCCATTGCCACATCAAGTACTCGTGGCAGCAAAGCTAAACGTATGACGGTGGTAGCGTCAAGCCCAACCGCCGCAAAGCATAAAAAAGTCGAAATCCACGGCAAATTCACAGGCAATGTAAAAGGCTTTGGCTTTGTGACGCCGCAAGACGGAGGGGCGGATGTTTTTATCCCCCCTCATTTAACGTTTGGGGCACTGCACGGTGATATGGTAATGTGTAAGATAATCCACGAGGAGGATCTTTCTCAGCCGCTTAACCCGGACAAGCCAAGCAGGACAGGTGCTATAACAGACATTTCAAACCGAGCTGTCATGGTAGGGGCTTTCTTTATTGATGGTTCGAGCGGCTTTGTTCGACCGGTCGAAACCAAAATACCCTATGTTTTCAAAGTTTTACCCAAGTGTATAACACACCATGGGCTTGCAGACGGACACCGGGTACTTTTTTCTGTGAAAGCGGATATCGATCATAGCCGAGGCAAGGCTATGCCCTGCACCGTCATTGATGTAATAGGCCATATCCATGACCCGGGTGTTGATGTGTTGTGTCTTGTGCATCAAGCCAACGTCCCGTATGAATTTTCGGACGAAGTAATCATACAAGCAAACGCCCTACCTGAGGTTATAGCCCAGCAGGAGCTTATTAGGCGCGTGGATTTGCGCAACATTTTAACATTCACAATTGACGGCGACGACACCAAAGACATCGACGATGCAATTTCTTTCGAGTGGGATACAAACGGCAATATAACTCTGGGTGTACACATTGCAGATGTAACGCACTATGT
>Ga0136643_10000390_pt1 | contig 48504 bp, 47 predicted proteins | sample TergutLab28metaG_FD_96883 | JGI IMG/M metagenome (GOLD analysis project Ga0136643, IMG submission 96883) | Labiotermes labralis P1 segment gut microbial communities from Petit-Saut dam, French Guiana - Lab288 P1 (version 3) (version 3) | ecosystem: Host-associated > Arthropoda: Insects >... | reverse complement strand
TCCAGCAGAACCAGCGCAGCACACCACATGCAGTAACATACGTCTTGTTCTCCTGAAGATGGGCATAATGATGCCTGAAACATGTTGAGAAATTGTTAAAAATAAACATCTAACTGTTGCATCCGTTGGTTTTCTCTCTCACTTCACAATTTGGTCTGGCATGTTCTGGCATTTTTGGTCTCAGTGGTTTTTAAAAAATTAATATGGCAGTGAACATGTTAATGTTTGATATGGAGGGTTATTTTTCTATCTAACAATTTGGTTGCCACTTCCTTTCAGCCTGTCACATTAACATAGCCCACTCAGCCAACAGCCAGCATGTGAAGCAGGGTGGTTGCAGAAAGTGACAAAATGTAATTGTCAGATAAAATAAGTCAGTAAATTCATAGGTTCTCTGTTTCAGATATAAACAAGAGTTGTACTGGTAAAACACATGCATCAAGCATTATTAAACCTACATGTGCCATGCATAAGGATTTTGCCTGTGGCACCCAGGTCAAATTTTTTTACTTGTACAAAAATTGCAGTTCCTGACAACATGTAATGTCTGTTGGAAAATGTGTCTGCACTGCTGCATAGTCAACAAATTTCTCCCCTACAATATGAAGTTCTCATGAAATTTGTATATGCATTGTGCAGAAGTGTTTGACTTCCATTGCTGTGGTTTATCCAGCTAAATGACTGCATGCTATAGAGTGTCTGATTTATTAGCAAACTGGCTGCTCTAAGCTGTGAGGGCAAACAAATGCTTGAGGCTTGATCTTCATGATGTGTGCTCAGCAGATATCATTAACTAACCAACTAACTCCATGGAGCAGAGTCCTTCCTGAGACGCTACAAGGTTTTCAGCTAGTCAAGAAATTTCACTGCATTTTATTGAACCTGAAGGTTCATTACCACATTTGCTATCTTGAGCCAGATCAAGCCAGTCCGTGCTTACCCACCTCACTTCTTGAAGATCCATTATAATATCCTTCCATCTACACCTAGGTCTTCAAAGTGGTCTCTTTCCTTCAGGTTTTCCCACCAAAACCCCATATGTACCTCTCCTGTCTCCCATGAATGCCACATGCCCTGCCCATTTCATTCTTGATTTGATTACCTGAACGTTATTTGGTGAGCACTATATGTAAAAAGCTGCTTGTTATCTAGTCTCCTCAACCTCTCTGCTACAGCAACCCCCTTGGGCCCAAATATGTTACTTAATAAGCAATAAACAATAAAGCATCCTGTTCTGAGACACCCTCAGCCTCTGTTCCTCCCTGAGTGTAAGAGACCAAGTCATACCCATACAAAACAACAGGCAAAATTAGTTTTTTTAATCTTTGTTTGATAGCAAGCATTCCCTGTCTTCAATTGTATCTTGATTTCTACATGAATGGGATTTTTATATGTTAGGGTTGTTCCCAAATATTTGAACTGTTCAACCCTTTCAGAGGGTTTATGACTTGTCTTTATGTTGTGACTTTATCCTGCATGCTGATCTGGAGACATGAACATGTACTTAGTTTTCTCAGCATTTACTTCTAGATCAGTCACCTTACTGAGGACTACTAAAGCTAAAAGAGAGAAAGAAAGATGCTGTCTGTCACAAATAAGGGTTGTTTATTATGTATATAGGAAATATGTTTATGTAGTACATAATAAACAAGCGTTAGTTATGACAGATGGCATCTTTCTTGCTCTTTATTGTCATCATCACAATGGTATGGACCAAAATAAGACAATTAGAGCTTCTGCGTTTATCATCATAGTATGTATGCTTCCACCCAATATATTAACATAATCAGCATAAACTAGAAACTGATGTATACCATTAAATTTAAAGCCAGCCTGGTTTACCTGAACCTTCCAAATGGCATATTCTACAGCGAAGGTCAAAGGAATGGTGATAAAGCATCTCCTTGTTTCAAAGTATTCTTAATAGGAAATAACTGCTTGCTGGCACTCTGCTATAGTTTTCATTTAGACACAGTGCTATTATTAGCTTTACTAGTGTCATCAAACTTAATGAGAATATAATACCACACCTCCTTCCTAAATGAATCAAGAGCTTTCTTCAAGTCCATAAATTGCCCATGCACTGCCTCATTGTATTCCCATTGTTTCTCAGGTATTTGACAAATGCAGAATATATGATCAGTAGTTGACCTGTTTACACCGAAATCCACATTGATGATCCCCAGTAATTTCCTCTACATATGGAGTTAACCTTGACAAAAGAATGTTGGATAACATTTTGTATGTAGATTGCAAAAGTGATACTCCTCTATAATTACTACAGTGTTTTATCGCCCTTCTTATAAATAGATACAATGCTCAACTTCTTCCACTGCTCAGGCAATTCTTCCTTATTCCAAAGAGTTAATAAGCTTATGGATTACAGAATGAGTTGTTACACCTTCTGCTTTAATCAGTTCTGCTGTTTGATCAGTGCTTGGTGATTTGTGTCTTTTTACCAGATATAATTATGATGATTAAATCCTGTGTTGGCCATGTGGTGTATGTGAAAGGGATTACAGATGTAATCATTGTTGTGAGAAACCTGAGTGGAAGACACAACTTACAGGGCCTATGCAGAGGTGAGAGAGTATGAAAGAATGAGATGGCATGGACTGGCTTCGTCTGCTCATGGAGGGGCCAGTGGTAGGCTCCTGTGAACATGTTAATTCACCTTAAGTGTCTGTAAATTACTTGGAATTTCTTGACTGTATGAAGCACTGTTAGCTTCTCAAGAAGGACTGATGCTTGGAATTGTTTGGTTATGGCAAACTGGGCACCTGCTGTGCTGCTGCAGGTTTAAGGATTTGCTGTGAGAGTTACATGTCACTGCAGTCAGATAAATGCCATCCAGGGAGAGACAAGCAGTGGTTGTGCTTAGCACAGACTGTTCAGACACTGTGAGATATGAGGGTCTCACAACAGTGTTGCTGGAGATTCAAACCTTCTGTGACATGATGCTGTGTTGGATAAGTTGCCCCTGACATTTCACCTTATCACCTTCAAGGTCAAGCAATCCAAGAACATAAATTAACCACTGAAATGTGTAGGACTCATGAATGGTTATATGGTGTAGAAAGGCTGTTGGTAATTCCAGTAAATGTGTGCATCCACAGAAGACACTAACTTAACTTCCCTCAACATATGTTGCAGAAATAAGTTTTAGTAAAGGTTAAACTTTGTTGCATGAATTTAAAGTTCAGTGTAGTATGTATGATGACTTGGGTCATAATGGTCCTAGGTAGTAGTATTTATGATGCACCATGTATCACTCTTATTGAAACACAGAAGCAAGCACTAATTTCTTCATTTATTCCTCCTTGAATCTAAGCCCTTAGCATCTTATTTGAAGCAATTTTGGTAGCCAACAGATGGACACAATTACAGATGTTTGGCAACATTTAAATTTATTGTAAGTTTTCTTTGATGCCAGTGTGCATGACCACAGGTACAAGTCCAATTTAAGAGACTGTTAGAATTTTGTTGTTGTGTATAAGAACAGACTGTGTTACCTTAGTTTTGTTAGTACAGTTTGTGCCAAATATGTATTGACAAGTCTTCTTGGTTGAATAGTTTACTTATCTCTTCTTTGAACAAATTGCCGAGTAAAATGAATCAAGAATATATTTTAACTGCCATTGAAGATAAATGTGACAGCTGTACAGAAATATGTGTAGTACATAACAGCATACTGTTATGTGTTTGGTCAAACCTTCTTCCAGTATTTCCTTTCCATCATATGCTACACAACATATCACTAAGCAGACACTAACATTCCATAACTATGTTCCAAAACATCCTTGTGAAGATCATTTTCATGTGTCAGATTTTGAATAATTCAGTGTCTTCTCTAGTATGTGTTATTGTTTAATGTGACAATTTATTAAGACATACTGGTACTCGTATATTGATGCATTTTAATGGTTTTTTATTAAATTCATTTATATGTTCAACCAGTGCTGGGTGCTTGAATTGTGTGTTGTGATAGAATTCTTGTGGGATTTAACCCAAGTTTCAGATATTGTTATTTTGTAAAGTGTAAATAAGTTGTACATATTTAAATTGATCTTTAAGTATACCAGTTCATTAAGGCCTATGAAATGTACTTGATGAGTCTGTCTGCCAGATGAGTGTAAGTTGTTGCTGTATCATCCACATAATATCTTCTTTGACTTGCATTTTAGGCATGTTCAAGGGACAGTTATGAAAAGTGACTATGTTTGTGATGTTTGTCTGTCAGTCAGTCTGTCTGATAAATATAAGACAGTTTGGATGAAGACCTATGTAAATTTTTATCTTACCAAATTCCTGTGTTTTCAAAGTTGTTGAAAAAATCAAAATACACATTTTTTTTCCCCCCCCCCCCCCCTGAAAATTTTACCATTCACAAAACAGTTACAAGAAAAACATCACAGCCATTGGGTCCAAATAATTGAATGATTTAGAAACACATGATCACATAGAAATGATGCAGACCAGGTAAGAGGCTCCTCCAGTATTTTTTCTTCCTAAGAATATTTTTTTGCTACCAAGTTGAAGACGTGCAAATGAAAAAAAAAAATGGTGAGAGGAGGGGAGGGGGTGTGTATATATTTAGGAGTGGTTCAAAACAGTCTTCCCCTTCCTTCTAACTTGACTCCTTTTCAGATTGAAGTTCCTAATACCCATGGTTGATATCGTCCCTCCTTTCCCCCCCAGTGTTATTAGCTAATTTATGTCTACAGACCAGGTAATTAGGGTAAAAATCCAAATTTCATCTGATAAATGGTCAGGTGTACCAAAGCTGAGGAATTATGTAATCTGTTTAGCCACACTACATATATAGTAGGTCATGAATGATGATTTTTTTCCATCAAGTGTCATTATGATCATCAAGAAAGTGAAATCACTTGAAGATATACTTTATAAACTGCAACCATTAAAACTCTGGACATGGAAGCATGTTTCTCAGTGCAGGCTTTTTGAATAACCAAACACCGTGCAGTGAGGACTGCAGTCTGGCATATATAAGGCTTTAATGACTAAGTAGATGCAGTTCTGATATTTAATTTTATGCACTCTATTTTTAAAATACAGATGGTGGAGCTAACCTTGCTAGCTCATGTTTTCTTGCTGAAGAGGGAGGTAGAGGGTTTGTGTGATATGCTGCTACCTTGGCACCACACTACAAAGTGTAACATGGCACACCCCTGTAGACCAGGATAGTAAGGTCATGACAAAATTAGTGATAAAAATGATGCCACTGAGAAACTTGTAATGCACAGTTGCTACTGTACTTCTCTGCCACTGGCAGTACTAACCCTGTCAGCAATCCTGAAGACCAGATTTGTTCATGGTATCATTTGTGGCTGCCTTGTTTCTTTGTGCATATATTTCATATATTTGTTACAACCTGTAGCAAATTTCAATTTTTCAGGTCATCAGCAGTGCAAGGATTGCAGCAATGAGTGCTTACATTTATGCTGCGTGTATTGACTGGCATTTATATTGGTGTGGGTCTGTTGCTTTGATTTTGATTTTTTCCTCACAATTGAGGGAGAACATTGCTCCTCTCCCCCTTCCACCACAACCCCCTTTTTCTTTATATACGTGTGTGCGTCCCCCCCACCCACTTTTTTCTTTACTGCTTGTGATAAATAGTATATTTTTTGTTTTTTGGACCTACATAAGGGTTTAAATTGCCCCCCCCCCCCCCCAACAAGCATTTATTTAACCTAATAGGAAGATGGATGTCTCCCACAAGCTGTTGTACTGAAATCGTGATATAAATAGGTGCTGATTTTCATAGGCATTGTTTTGTATTGGTATTTTCTTTGTCATGGTAATACATTAACCAGAAAGCAGACGAGTCAAATAATGGCATGATCCAACTATACGGTGAGGGCCGATGAGACAGTTTTAATTGAAGAACACTGGAGTGTATCATCATCATTTGGCACTATAACCCTTTATGGGTTTTCACCTCAGCCAAGTCTCTCCTAGTTCTTCTGTCCTTAGCTGTTTCCTTCCAGTTTTTAACTTTCAGCTTTTTTAGATATTCCATAACATCCTCTTGCCATCATTGTCTTGGTCTTACTACTGGTCTAATTCCCATAGGTTTTCAATCTAGTAGTTTCCTAGTGGGTCTTGCTTGGTCCATTCTTTGAATATGCCCCATCCATTTGATTCTTTGTGCCTTGATGAATCTCACTATACCTGCACCTTCTATTAATTTATCAATCTCCATGTTGTTTCGTATTCTCCACATATTATCAATATTAACAGGACCAAATATCTTTCTTAGTATTTGCCTTTCAAAAATGTGCAGGTTGTTTTCATCTTTTGCTGTTAATGTCCAAGTCTCTGATGAGTATGTAACAACTGGTCTTATCGTCGTCTTATATATTTTCATGTTGTTGTTTTTCTTTACGAATTTTGATTTTATTAGTTTTGCGTTGGCACAGTATGCTTTGTTTCCTTTTGATATTCTTTCAGCAATTTCTGTATTCATTTTATTACCTGCATTCAAAATGGAGCCCACATAATTAAAATTTTGCAGCCTTTCAAAGGCAAAATTATCAATTTTTAGATGTGTTATGGAGTATATTGTAAATGTCTGAAATTAAGCTGCAACCAAGTGAACCCCACAAATAGGATTTAAATCTGTAGCATAAGGATTAGGTACTGTGGAGAAAAAATGATTAAGTGCACATTCGTTTAATGTTGCAATTCACAATTGAAAATTCCACAGTTGGGACACTAGTTGTCTTCAAAAGAGACATTTCTTATTCAGTTAAAAAACTGTTATTGTATGGGACTTAGAAGAAAACTTGGGTGGCTGAGGTGAAAATGTAAGATTAAAATAACAAGTTGCAGGTATGTGGGTAGGCCTGATGTATGGTGGTGATTTTGTGTTTGTGGGTGGAGGGTATTAGTTCTAATGCCACCTGCTTTTGTATTACTGCTGATGTTTCATTTAAACTAAACAAAATATAATGAAACAGTGCTACCAACTATTCATACATATAAAAACATTTAACTAGAACAGGCCATGAAGACCCAGCAGAGTAGGAGGTGTATAGCTCTACTCTTTCTTTAACCTTAGCACTTGATGGGAGTGGTTTGTCAATGCTATGCCCCAGCTGCTCTAGTCCTATGAAAGAGAGACAGTACCCATTATACACAGTGCTTGGTGGGCCACAGGGACAGTCTGGATGGGTGCAAAAAATCTCACACCATTGGGATTCGATCCCTGGGCCGTCCAGCTTGTAGCGAGGTGCAATACTGAGCTATACATATAACAGGTGCCTGGTGTTATACTGAGCTTAAGATTTGACTAGCCTCAGTTTTTTTGTTTCATTCAGTCCAAGAGACTACATGCTGGCATAGTACTTAAACCCATACAAAGAATGAAACGTGACTATGTAGAAAAATATTTAATAGCAACTTCACAAAACATGTCTTTGTTACAAAGGTAAAGGTTTATAGTGTTGATACAAATATTAGCTGTTCATTCCATGTCTTGGAAAACAATATACGCTGCCTACTGAGTTTTTTAGTTTTCAAGAATTTGGATTATAAAGAAACCACCATGAATAACTGTTACAGTGGGTGATGGCTGTCTTGTGATTTTATGCTGTATAACTTGCAGACCTGAGAAGTAAACTAACCAACATTACATTTGTGTCAGATTTTGTGGATTTTGCTATATTGAGCGCTGGGTACTGTAGCATACAAATATATAATCATTTACATATACAGTCTTAATAAAAGGTATGTCCTGTGTGGTACTTTTATACAAATTTCCTATTGGTGTGATGGAAATATAAAGTGTTACAGTGAACCTGTTGATGTTGCTTGCATATAGTTTCGTGAATATGTGCTTCATATTCCTTGTAAATTTAACCGTTTTCTTAACAGACTAAAATTCTGTTACATCACATGTGTAATCTAATACAGAGAATTCTGTACTTCTCATTGCTGGACTTCTCCCCTTACAGTGGATATCACTGCCATACCTCAAAAGATGAGGCCACCCACTCTCCAGCTGTCGGTCTGGTGATAAGTAATCTCTGTGCAGCCAACAAAGTTGAATTGGTATATACACAAACAAGGGCTGTGTTTAGTAACTAGGGAACCTCGCCCTATCTTCCCATATACCTAAGGGCAAAATACCCAACTGCTGCATCTCTGAGTGACCAGTTCTAATTAAGAATGGTTTGTGTTGTTGCTACTAACTAAAGCTCACCAGGTTCAGGGACTGGGTAGGGCAGCATTGGTCTAATTTTTAACAATGAACCTCAAATTCAATGATGGGTATACCACTGTCTTGCGATGTTCCACATTTGACACCATTCCAAAATCTTAACACTAATTGGTTGTGCACAAATCCTACTGTCCGTACAGCATTAAGTACATTTGTTAACGACCCTAACCATTTGACAGCACTATATAGTGTAGGGTACTAACAGCGTTGCTAAATAAAGCGTGATTAAATAGTAAATACTACCTATTTGAGGACCGCCGATTTTGAATGAGGTTGTTGAAGCTGACCATTTGGAGCGATTAGTACATGAACGTGCGCAGTGTTACCAACATTTCGACCACATTGCCCCCATCTTCAAGAACGAAGTAGGAGGGGGTGGGTAAGTGGTCCATTATATGAGCAAGCAGTCCCTCCGATCCGTGTCAAGCGCAATGAAGTTAATTTCCTACCTAGGCCCAAAGAAATACTACAACTCAGTCATTTACCCTGCTCCAACCCTGATCTGCGCTAACGGCAATACGCCTATGCCTGATTTCTGGCTTCCGCTGCGGTTTTTTTTATGAGCTATGCGCTCTTCTGAAATATTATAGAGCGCAGTGTGATAATTCCGTACCGACGTTTCGGGAGAACCTATCTAATCCCATTTTCAAGGGTCATGAATTCGAGTCATCTTGTATGTATGTATGCAATCACGTAGAGTACACCTCAAAGGTGGGGGCTACTCTACATAACGTCCAGAGAGTTGAAAGACTCGAAAAAAGAAATCAAACTCCTTACTTCGTTCTTTCTCATTCTTCTTGAGTTTCCTGACCCTTGAAGATGGGACCGAAGGTTGTTCCGAAACGTCAGTACGGAACGCCCACTCTTACGCTGCGTAATATCCCAGAACAGCGCAGACCTTGCGATACACCTCTTTCCACACGATGCCACCATCAAACAACAGCAACCTAGAGTACCTATTTAAATTATCTATGGTACCTATTACCGATAGTCTACTCAGAACCAACTAAACATTTCTGTTGGTTGGACTGTAGACAACCATGATCTATCATATCCGAATGATCACGCATGAAAAATTATTACTTTGACAGAATGTAAAACAAACATACAATTAGTGAGCGATGCTAAATAAAATAAGTTAATACACTGTTTTGCAATTTAAGGTAATGAAAATTAAGGGCAATGTACTTGCTGTGTTCTAGCATAAATCAGTATCTCCGCTGGTGTTAGTGGTAGTTCGTGTAGTGGCACACAGGCAAGGTCCATGCCCATAGGATTTTTGACTGTACGGTTTGAGTATTTTCGTTATACACTCTTTGGTGTGTCATCTGGTTGTTCGGTGTTGAGTCGGAGCAAATTTATTGTGTGTTGTGTTGTACTAGGTAGTTAGTAGTGTCAGCAAAATGTTGGCCTTGATTAATAGGATTTTGGACTGGTTTAAAAGCTTATTTTGGAAGGAGGAAATGGAATTGACACTTGTAGGTTTACAGTACTCTGGGAAGACAACCTTTGTAAATGTCATAGCGGTAAGAAAACAATGATGCTGATTGAATACAAATATGAAGTCATTGTCACTGAACGCAGTTGGGTGTTTTACAGGCGTATAAGGGCCATGTCGAATACGACGGATCCAATTAAATTTCAGCAGAATCTTATGGAGTTGAGGTTATCATTGTAAATTATTGTTTCTTAAATGTATTCTTTGTTTTACAGTCTGGCCAATTTAGTGAAGATATGATTCCAACTGTAGGATTCAACATGAGAAAAATAACGAAAGGAAATGTTACAATCAAAGTTTGGGACATTGGGGGTCAGCCTCGGTTTAGGTCAATGTGGGAACGCTATTGCCGAGGTGTTAATGCTATAGTGTAAGTGGAACTTTGTTATTGTACTCTTGATTAACATCTCAGTGATGTAGGCTATTTTGCTATATTGTTAGCATTTACATAAGTCAGTATTACTGCCTTTTCCATCAGGTACATCTGACATTTTTGTGTTGAATTGTTTTATTGTCTTGAAGAATGTCATTGTGCATGTTTGTGATACTGGCCGTATGTTCCATTACATTGATATTTAGGATATTTGTGGGTTTCTACAATATTTTTCTGTACCAGACAATTTGTGGAGACTGGCTGAACTTTTTCTTGCTACACAAGTGATTGCTGCACCGATATCATTGTTAGCATTTTGCATGGACAGTGATACTCCCTGTATTACACATTACTGAACTCGGGTGGCCATTAATGATGCTAAGCTAGGACATAGTTTAGTAGGGTGGTTATTGTCTTAGATGATTATGATGTTCTCTCAGAAGCGTGGTTTGACACACAAACCAATTGTAGTTTGTTTCTGTTATATCATGTTGTGACCATGAGAGATTGGTGAAAAGAAAGTTCCAGCTCAAATAATTTCATCCGTAGCTACTCTGCATGTAAGTTATGTTTTCCTTGTTTGTCATTGAGTGAACATGAGGTTTCATTTCACGCTTAGTAAAACAGGCTACAGAAAGGAACAAAATGCCTAAAACCGTGTGTGGAAATGAAGCTGTATGTTACTAAATGCATTACAAGATTTTAGAGAGGGATGTGAGGACTGACATACACATTGACTGATACATGTACTGACAGACATATACATTGACTGATACATTTATAACTGACACACACATTGCCTGTTACATGTACTGATAGACACATTCATTGACTGATACATATATAACTGACACACACATTGACTGATACATGTACTGACAGACACATACATTGACTGATACATTTATAACTGACACATGCCTGATACATGTACTGATAGACACATACATTGACTGATACATATATAACTGACACACACATTGACTGATACATGTACTGACAGACACATGCGTTGACTGATACATATATAACTGACATTATTTACAGCAGTTAAACTATTTAACAAATTTTATGTATTGGTATGCAAGTTTAAAAAATTAGAAAATTGTTTTCTAGGTATATGGTTGATGCTGCAGATCCAGAGAAGATTGAAGCATCTCGTAATGAATTACACAACTTGCTGGACAAACCACAGTTGACAGGAATCCCTGTACTGGTCCTAGGCAATAAACGCGACCTTCCACATGCCTTAGATGAGAATGGACTTATCGAAAGAATGTATGTAAGATGGCATAATATGCACATGTTATACGCATTAGACTGTTTATCTTAGTCAGTTTGAGTAGTTTGAATAAGAAATAACATAGGTTAATTCACATTTCAGCATTTCAGACTGGTTCTTTGTTTTTATAATTTCTGTACTTTTCATGAATTATTGAAATGCATTTTAAAGAAATATGATTGAAGTGTGTCTTAGAACTGCACTCTTCTGGGCTATTATGCAGCAAGTAGTGGTAACTTCTTACTGAAAGAAATAACAACTACTCGCTGCGTAATAACCCTGAAGAGCGCTGTTCTCAGCTACTTTGTGGTGGAAGCCTGAAACCATGAAGTGTGTCTGATTCAGAATGGGGGTAATTGAACTCATACAAACAAGATAATGAACCTTTTGGCACTGCAAAATCCTGGGTGTTCCATAAATAGCTGAGGAACTGCAAGGTTTTCAAGAAGGACTCTCCTCATATGAACATTAGATACAACAGTTACAGTGCCTTTGGTGACTGACCTAATCACCTACAGTGAAGTCTCAAAAGTTTATGGACCTTGATTGGATTGCAGCCTTTCATGGTCACCCATTTTAATGCTGTTGTTGCTACACTGTGTGTCCGGTGAGTCTGCTGCCCACACCTACATGCAGTTGTGCAAGCAAGCTGTGTCTTTCATTGAGTGGGGTGGATTGCTTATGTGCTCCCAAACTCCAGTGTACAAGTGCTCTTTCATATAAATGTGACACAATTGACTGTTATTTCTTCATATTCAACTGATAGCCTTCAAGTTGGTGGTGAGGATGACCTGCCACTCATCCATGTTGTGGTGTGAGACTGTTCTTCAATAATATAATGTATTTTACATCCCTAAAAAGTGCTTTTATTAAAAAAGAAACTTTAATATTTTTTGTGCTTTCTGAGGTTATTTTGTATTTTTGTTACTGGTATTTCATAATATTTATATCTGTATCTTTAATCACAACCAACACACACACTATGAACAATTTTATTACATGACAGCTAGTTTTGACCCTCAACTCGGGTCATTGTCAGACCATGATACAAGAATACAAGTGTATACAGAAACTAAATACCATGCGGTTGGAGATCTCCCCTTGTACATTAAAATTACATTATAAATATATGTAAAGTATACAAGGGTAAAATCAATTACAATGTAAAAGGGGAAGATCTGCAACTTATGGTGTTTAGTTTCTGTAGACATTCATATTCTTGTATCGTGGCCTGACGATGATGGAAGTTCAGTGTCAAAACTGGTTGCCACATAATAAAATTGTTCATAAAGTGTGTTTTGGTTGTGAATGAAAATATTGATAAATATTGTGATTGTTACACCAGTGGGAATGTTTCATTTAAATATTATTGATATTTCATGTGTTCTTGGAACCCAGTACATGTTTTGCATCAGAAATGAATTGCCGTGTTTGTTATTCCAGTTTTCGCAGTCCAAATTAATCATTAACATTAAGACTACTGTAATTCTTCTGTACCAGAACTGTTGATATTAGACTAACAGGTGTTTGCAGGTTGGTTGCTGGTGTTTCTGTAGGTTTGTTGTTGGTAACAAGTGGGTTGCTATAACAAATTGTGAGAAGTGACCAGCTATGTAATAACTGGTGTCGACTTCTGTGCAGAGTGCAACTATTCTGTCAGATGACTGCTTAATAACATTGTGTACACATGTGGGTATCAGAAGAGTTGTACCAAGACTGCTCTAAGAATCTGCTATTGTGCTTTATGTTGGTGGAGATTCCAACTTGATTTAAAAGTTGAAGTTTAATATTTGTTGGGGCATATGGTACTTTTTGGGGAGAAGAAAAATGCATGCAGGGTTTTGGTGGGAAAACCTGAAGAAAAGGGTTCACTTAAAAGATCTGGGTGTACATGGGAGGGTAATATTAAAGTGGATCTTAATGAAATTGGATGAGAGGATGTGGGCTGGACTGATCTGACTCAAATATGAGACAAGAGACAGGCTGCAATGAACAGTGTATTGAACCTTTGGGTGACACAACGTGCGAACGGTTGTTGACAACTCTGCTCCAGGGAGTTGGGTGGTTTAATAATTCTCCACAGGCTGTTCCATTATATGCCAAGCAGGCACAGAGGGGAGGTAGAGGTATAGCTCTGCCCCCAGTTGACTTTGGTGCAAGAAGGGTGTGGGTGAATACAGTACACCCTGGCTGCTTTACCAGCAGGAAGGAGACTGGGTATTCATTTTACAGGAGACTGAATGAGCTGTAGGTCCAGTCTGTATTGGAACAAAAATTTTTCCCCCTTCCACCAGGGTTCATACCCCAGACTGGCCAACTTGTAGCGATTCATTACACTGATTGAACCATCCTGGCTCCTTAATCCTTTAATTCCGGATTTAAATCCCCCCGCACAGTGCCACCGTGCCGAGATTTTTAGAGTGGGGTTTTAATTTTCAGCGCTTACTCCTAGAAAATAATCATATCTTATAGACTTTTCCTTCAAATATAAGGAAATAAAATTTTGCAGTGTATTTATGAATTGATCAATTTGGTAAAAAATGTTCACATATTTTTGTAATAAATTTAGGCCTCCCTATTGCATGTGGTATATAAAATGTAGTGTAAATATTTTATTACATAATTATGGCTGCTGCAGAGGTTCCGTGGCACCTTGGGTCGCTTTTCAGTCACCATGCACATGCACACACACGCTAGTTGTAATTCCCAGCTTCACAAATTTGTTTTTGTGTGGTAATCAGTGAAACAAGGCACCACGCACAGACCCACATTACATTTGGTGCACTTGTACATGGTGTCCCTTCGCTGGCCACGCACTGAACAAACACGGCAGTGGAGTTTGCTGGATTTTGTTGGCCAATGCTGGTTATGGCGGCTGTCCAGTCTCATAACATTTACTGCAGCTGCACTTGGCCTTCCAACCAAACTGGGGGTGGGGCGATCTTGGCTTGTTCCAGCTTCTTGGATCAAATTCCTCACCAGAAGAAGTCCGAAATCTCGGTGGGTACATTTAGCCCCACATGAAGATAACAATCCAACTGTTGAGTACTGTTAGATCCAGAAAATGGAAAAACAATTTCATGGTCCAATTGAAGTTACGTCGACACATTGAGTAGCTGTTCGTCATATGATCAGATTTGTCGACGTAACCCATGTGCCGGTTATACCGTGCCACGATTTGAGGCTTCACAGCTCGTTTGCTGTCATCACAAAAATTCCCTTCTGGTGGTGGGTCCATGTTAGTCAGCATATAAACGTCTTGTCTGTCGTTCCTAGCTAGCGCGGTCAAATTTCTCCTGGTCTTCACCCTTACATCATCCTTTGTCAGTTACAGTTTTTTTTGGTCTGAAGTCAGAGGGCATGTCTTTTCTGTAGGGCCGTACTGTCCCGCATGAATGTATTTTACGTCTCAGTAAGTCGTCCAAAAGTCTGGGCGATGAAAAGAAATTTTCCATAAATAGTTTGTATCCTAAGCCTTCAACTCTGCAAGTCAAATGTCTAACAGTTGCGTGTGTTGCAGTCATGTCATCAGTGGCAGAGCATGAGTCTTTACCCAAGTACACTCTCATGTCATACGTATAACCTGGTTTGTCACACACTTTGTAAATTTTGATGCCAAAACATTTCCTTTTCTTGGGAATGTACTGCCTGAAAATAACCCTGCCCTGGAATTTTACAATTACCTCATCTACTGCCAAATGCTCCAAGGGGTTGTAGAATTTAGGGTAAGCCTGATTCAGGGTGTCGAAGATGGTCCGTATTTTTCATAGTCTGTCATATTCCTCGACTGGGTCGAGTCTCTGTGAATTGTCCGCAAAGTACAAAAACCACAGTATGTGTAAAAAATCTGTCTTGTGTCATGGTCTCACCATAAAATGGAGTGTGCAGCTGTTTGAGTCTAGACCAGTAGCCATGCAGTGTGTCTTTCACATTGTGTCCCATCTGCAGAGCTAAGGCAGTGAAGGTCATTATGTCCGGCAACGTAATGTCAGGCAGTCGTTGGCTAGGTCCAGCTTGTCTGTCCAAGTGTTGCTGGTAGTATAAGTTTGACTGTTCCACCAGCAGCTGAAAAATTTCTGTGAAAAACAGCATCAACAGAGCCAGTGGTGAGCTGTCTTTGTTGATGTGTAGAGCCTCACTGTATTTCAAGCCTTTTGCTGGACCAACAAACAGATGGATTTTTATGTTCCTGCCTTGAGGCGGTCCCCAGGTTGGTGATCCTCCGCCACTTGTTGCAGCTTGGGGTTTGTCTTCTTGTGCTGAGGCTTCTTGTTCTTCTTTGAATTCATAAAATTCTTCTTCTATATCGCTAGCCTCAGTGCCTGATTCTGAGTCTGTGTCAGCAACCAGAATTTCACTGATGGCTGGCTCATCCAGTTTTATTTTCTTCGCTGCCATCGCACCACGTACTGCAGTGACACAGTCAGATTGTTTTGTATGACTGGTGCCATAGCTGCAGAAACCTAATGCCTTGAAGAAAGAGTAAGCTTATAGGGTGACAGCAAAACAGGTCTAAAGCTACGATTTGAATGCTGGGTAAAATTCCGCTAGTCAAGGGTGTCCACATCATTTTCACTAAATTTTACGATTGTGTGTTGCACATTAGGGCCCCACGGTCCCTTCAGAGTGTCCCAGAACTAAAACAGGCACACCTGCGAGCCCTTCTGTAGCTGTAAATGTCAATTTTTGTGGATATCTCCAGTTTTTATATATTGAGTTTGATCTGTAAGTTCGCTTTACTTTATGCCACTGAAAACCTTTCAGACGGTCAGTTAGTGCTGGTTTCATAGTCCACCGTTGATTTTCAGCCTTATTCAACCTACACTCGGCTCCAGTGCGAACGATAAACGGAAGGGTGCTGTGTTCTAAAATTTTAACTCAGCTGACACATGACATGGAAGTCTAGGCAGTTTCGGGTGGATAGCGGGGAGGAGGGGAAGAAACTCTTACACCAAAAAGCTGCCTTGACATATAGGTGACTACCACGTGCAAATCCATAGGTGTCCAAGATGCAGCGGCGAACAAAGTCCTTCCAAATTCGACACATATTGGCAACCCCGTAAGAGGACATTAGGGCGTGCAGTCGATTTAAATCCCATTAAGGGGTCATTCGGCTTCAAACGGTTAATTATCCACATGCAGTTTCTATAGGTTTTAGGTGTCTGATATTATATGAACAACACTGTACATTGTACTACTAATAATTTCACTACACTCCTGAAGATAGTATGATTATGTTGAACCACATAGGAAATACGTAATGTGATTGTTACTTGTAATTATTTGGTATTCAATTCAAGTTTCAGCTGGACACTGGCTGTCCTTACAGGCTTGTCAGGGTATTTGTCACTTGCTAAAGGGAAGTGCTGGGATGTGCTTCGATTGAGCCATAAGTGTGTTGGTGCAAATCCTTTATCCTTATTGCCATTGATATTCCAACAGATTTTGGCATAACTGAATCTGAATACAAATCATTCTGTCGCCATATCAAGTACTGGTTTACTGCTCGGAGTTAACTGTATAACTCTCGTGACTTTCATTTGCAGGAATTTGTGTGCAATTCAAGACCGTGAAATTTGCTGCTATTCAATATCATGTAAGGAGAAAGATAACATCGATATTACACTGCAGTGGTTAATTGCACATTCCAAATCAGGTGTTCGTTAGTTCATCTGTAAGAAGAAATCCTGTCTTGAGACCATAAGGAACCCACATGAGGTGATGCAAGCTTATATCGTGACTGACTGCGACTAATAATGCCTAGTCTTATACAGAGAAATGTCACCTTAAAACTATGTGCATAATTATAATTGGCTCCATTTTCATTGATTTATGCTCATTTTGCAATGTAAATATTTTAGATTGTAAGCTTTTTTCATGTAAAATCCATCATCTTTGCAATGTAATAATGAATTGTATGTACAGAGATTTGCTGTTTGAGGTGTAGATTGTCAGATTGGAGCAGTTTTAAATATTCTCATTGTCTGTTGTTTTGTTGTTTTTCCCATATGTCCTTTGCAGAAAGGGAGATAGCAGCACACAGAGAGATGGTTTATAGATCATGTTAGTGCCATTAATTCACTTGTTACTTATAATCTGTGTTTGAAGAATACAGCTCCTAGCAGAGCGCACTTCATCGTGTACAGTTATTCACACTGTAATAAATGCAAAATTTGTTATGCATTAGTGGGAGAATGTATAGTACAAGGCATCCCAAAATACACCACCAGAAAGAAGTAACATTACTGGTAACTGAAATAATGAACTGGTTTTCATAGAAATACAGTTACTTTGTTATATGTTTCAGTGCTGTAATGCACTGTGGTTGTACCTAGATATTCATGGTTTATTAACCTTTATTGTACGGACATTTAATTCAGTCTTTGTGCCCAGGGTACAGAGAGTTTCTGCGATGGCCCTTTAAATCATTTGCACATATTTGAATAAACGTTTACATCTAATGAACCAAAGATGATGAAATAGTGCAATAATCTGCATTGTGTTGGGAATAAATCAGAGATATTTCAGTTCAAAAAAAAGATTCAGTAGAAATGTTTAGTGCCTACATGCAGGAAGTTAATTTTAAAAATTTTATAATTTTCAGTTTATTTTACTTACTTTTCTGTTTTGGGCCCCAAGTTTGCATAGGAAATTCCAGCTTCGGGATTTGTGGAGTTGTGCCTTGGCTTGGTAGTGTCAGAAGCATCATCTTACTACACACGCGCGCGCACGTACACACGATACTTCTTCATCACTTCACTGGCAAATTTTCTCACACCACTCGCCATTCACACATGACACTATCACAAACTGAGAAAGACCAACGTTTGTTGAGTGATGTTCCAGTATACTGACTTGCATTATCGTTTCCAGTATGTTTTTCATGATGGGGAATCGAGAATCTCTACGTGGTATTTCCTTACTCCATCAAGGAAAGAGTAACTAAAACAGAGATATTTCAGTGGTTGTCTAAAAATGCATACAATTTTATTGCTTAAATAAATGATGCTGTCACTCGCTGCTTCTTCACTCTCGCTGTCCCAAACCAGTTCAGTCTGGTTTGGGGACAGGAACCCGGCTCTCTTATGCACAGACATCGCTGACTGCTGACTGAGAAACAGATATTCAGTCCAACTTATTATTACACAGTTGGAACAAGTGGTAACACAGTGAAATACCATATTATTTCAGCTGTTTTATTTACATAATATTCTGTTTATTTCTATGTATCAAACTCAGATGAAATTGTAACCCCCCACTGGAGTTTGCCAACAAGGCATTTCAATTTCTGGGAAAAGAATGACATCACAGCGTAGCCATTAATTGCCTTTATTCAATTGTTTGTGTGATGGTATGCAGCCTGTGTATTGTATTTTTTCAAACCTTCCAACTGAAACATAAGACAGGCATGAGAGAACTTATATACCATTGGCATTTTATCATATACAGATTGTTGGTGCTTACTCCCTTTTAGTAGTAATATATCCTGCAACCATTCACATAAAGTGCATCTGTTTTGGCTACAGGATAAAAACAGAGTGCATTATATCTGTCATTATATTATGGCAGTGGGGTACACAGCAAGAAAATTCTGCTACAATGCACGCCGTCATAATTAGAAGTTCCTGTAACAGCAGTGTCTGGAAGAGTTAATGAGGCTTTGTTCCTAGAACTGTTGAACTGTCACACTGCTGATGTATCTTGAGAAGGCAATGAAAGACCTCTGTTGCATTAGCATAACAACAAACATGAGGTTTTGGAGTTTACAGGCAGGCTGTGAAACTGATATTCAAGAGGTGCATGTATACATCATTGGGTCAAGTGGCTGGATTGTGAATCTGACCACAAACCATTATCTGATCTGGAGATAATGAGTAGGTCTATAATTCTAAGCCTCTACATGAGTGTACAGAGCATTTAAATGGATGCAGTGTACCAGGACAGGTGCGTGAGCAAGATGCAGGTTTCAGAGGATTCGGTGTGCTAGTATGATAAAGGTTAATAAACTTCAACATGTCACCTACCATTCATTGTGATGTGTCCAATCAGAAAACTTCACAGAGTTGTGGGGTGAATGGGCTGGCCAATTCATAGGTCCTCTTTAGTAAACCCAATGCTTATTTAAGAAGGATCTAATATTGCAGGCAAAGTGAGGGGTGCTTCTTTTTGTTGAAGGCAGCTCTTCGTAACAAGCAGCTGGGGTTGTCCTGCAGTGATGGAATAAAGGACTGTCATAACCTTGTGAGATATGAAACTGAATCTTATACTGTCTGTGCTTGTGGTCTTACCAAACTGTGTTATTGTTTCAGTAAGGAGTAAAGTTACATGACTTAATTGTTAGTGTGTTTATTTTGGGGTACTGTGTGTTATCAGTTTTGTCGTGCATTATGCCATTTCATAAGTTTTATTTGTGGAAATATTTGTATGGGTCTCTGAAAATTCTCCTTCCAAACTGTATATTTCATGAATCCAGTACCATTTTAAAGCAAAAATAATAACATGCCTAGTGCCACAATGCAGAACTTGGGAAGCTGGGATTAAATTATGTACAGGGAAGAATGTGTGACTTTAACAAGAAAAAGTGTTGGCTTCATAAGTATTAAGGCAGCAGTTCAGTACATAAGCAGCTGATCGGTGTCAATTGTGATGTTGGGCTGTTCATTGGTGTAACAGGTTCAGTCTTGTGCATGTGTGCACACCTGTGTGTGTGTAAGTGCATACATTTACTGTGGCAGATGTATAAAATCAGCATTTATCGAGGAGGAGGGAAACAAAGGTTTATGATTAAAATGTAACTAAATTGAAATAAATACATGTATTTACAGGGCTTGAGATTTGATTATTATATTTGACAGTATTGTCATAATGGTTTGTTCATTGTACTAGTGTATGTAACTGTGTAAGGTTTGAGTTTCCTACGACTGTGGATATCCAGTCGGGTGTGATGTTGTGTAATTTGGTGGCCAAGTATTGTCAGAATTTTGGAGGAACTGCTGCCTTCATCATGAGTGTGTGGCACTGAAGGTCCCTTTAAAATGTAGCAATCCATCTGTGAAGTCATGTTGCAGTGTTTCCTGAAATACCATAATGTTGATATATATAGTTGTTTGTCCTGGCCTGTAACATATTCATCTCTGCTGCTCTGCTGTGTGATGTTGGAATGATTGTGCTTTCAAACAGCACTAAATTTATGTCTTTGGAAACAGTTTTGAGGAGTAATAAATTTTAGTATTCACTTCTGTTGTAAATTAGGGTTTATTGTTTAAACTTATTTGTTTAATTCTTAGATTTTTAAAGACTGTCCAAGTACAGAATTCATGAACTTAACATTTTACCAACACCTGACATGTTACAGTCAAATAGTCATGTTAAGAGCAATGTTCCACATATAATCATATTCTTTTGCAACATTACACACAACAGCATATTCTATTGCAACATTACACACAAACACATATGCTATTACGTTACACACAACAACATATGCTATTACGTTGCACAAAACAACATATGCTATTGCAACATATACACAACATATGCTATTCCGACATTACACACAACATATGCTATTACATTACACACAAAAACATATGCTATTGTGTTACAACAACATATGCTATTACAACATTACACACAAAAACCTGTGCTATTACAACATTACACACAACAACATATGCTATTACATTGTTACACACAACAACACATGCTATTCAATATTACACACAAAAACCTATGCTATTACAACATTACGCACAACAACATATGCTATTGCAACATTACACACAACAACATATGCTATTACAACATTACACACAAAAACCTATGCTATTACAACATTACACACAACAACATATGCTATTACAATGTTACACACAACAACATATGCTATTCCAACATTAGACACAACAACATATGCTATTACAACATTACACACAAAAACCTATGCTATTACAATATTACACACAACAATATACGCTATTACGTTACACACAACAACATATGCTATTCCAACATTACACACAACATATGCTATTACAACGTTACACACAACAACATATGGTATTACAACATTACACACAAAAACATGCTATTACAATATTGTACACAACAACATATGCTATTACAACATTACACACAACAACATATGCTATTATGTTACACAACAACATATGCTATTAGAACTTTACACACAAAAACCTATGCTGTTGTAACATTACACACAACAACATATGCTATTACAACATTACACACAACAACATATGCTATTACAACATTACACATAAAAATGTATGCTATTGTAACATTATACACAACAGCATGCTATTACAACATTACACACAACAACATATGCTATTACAACATTACACACAAAAACCTGTGCTATTGCAACATTACACACAAAAACCTATGCTATTACAACATTACACACATCAACATGTGCTATTACAACATTACACACAACAACATATGCTATTATGGCATTACACACAAAAACCTATGCTGTTGTAACATTACACACAACAACATATGCTATTACAACATTACACACAAAAACACATGCTATTGCAACATTATACACAACAACATGCTATTTACAACATTACACACAACATATGTTGTTATGTTACACACAACAACATATGCTATTATGTTACACACAACAACATATGCTATTACAACATTACACACAAAAGCCTGTGCTATTGCAACATTACACACAACAGCATAGGCTATTACAACATTACACACGAAAACCTATGCTATTACAACATTACACACATCAACATATGCTATTACAATGTTACACACAACAACATATGCTATTACAACATTACACACAAAAACGTATGCTATTGCAACGTTACACACAACAACATATGCTATTACAACATTACACACAACAACACATGCTATTACAACATTACACACAACAACATATGCTATTACAACATTACACACAAAAACGTATGGTATTGCAATGTTACACACAACAACATATGCTATTTCAGTGCCACATGCAACAATATATACTGTTGCAATGTTGTACAGAACAGCATATGCTCTAGCGGATTTGCATTGTGAAATATAAGTATAAACAAATTTGTGCAACATCATCCCCATTGTTCTAGTCAATCAGTACCAGTCAAATCCACACGAACACGACACCTGAACACTGTATATTCTTTTACTCTATGACATGTTTTGGTCATTCATTTGACCATCTTCAGGCAGAGGATACAAGTATGTAGATTGTGAAGGGGCAGCCACTTCTATAGCACACTTTTTTCTTTATATATTGTATCCACTACCTGATGATGGTTGAATGAACTGCTCAAACATGTCATAGAGAAATAATAATAAAGGACTGTATAATGTTTGGTTGTTGGGTTTGTGTGGATTGAATTGCTGTTGGTACGTGTTAACATTGAATATGTGTGTCATCATCATCAGCAGCAGCACTGACAGCGTAGTATAATCTATTTTATTACATAAAAGCTAATTATGAAGCTACTGTCAAATAGCCTGTAGAATGGATAATTTTCTTTGTTCTTGATTTCAAACTTTGTAGGTGTTTTGAATTTTGTATTCTTTCTTCTGGGTGATTGCGCGGCATCTGAATTTTAAATGTGAACGTTGCAGAACACTCCGTCTGTTCCATCTTCATAGGCGGGTAGGTATGAAGAAATTTTCTTTCTTGCTCATAAAATTCATACATTGTCTTTCATAATTTTTTTTGTTATATTGTTATAGGAGAAGTTCTACAGTAGGTTGTTTTGTAGTCCAGCCCATGTGGACAGTTCATAATTTGTGATCCTCTATGATTGGTTCGTAGGTCCAAATCATAGGCCGTTCCAATTTATTTAAGCCATACATTTTTTGTAGGCACAATTCTTTTTGTGGGGGTTTGTGTTCTTTATTTACTGTTCATTGTACCTGTGTTGGTGTGTTTGTGTGTTCCTTGTTTACAGTTCCTTATGTCTGCATTTGGGCATGGTTGCCATTCTACCTTAGCTGTTGTTCCTGTGAATATTGTTGCCCTTTATAATGATATTTGTGATCAGTGTATTTTGGTTGTGAGTAAAACAGTGATGTCTTGGTATCTGACTTGGATGGTCGTTGTTTTAATCAGTATTTAACCACCGTTGGTAGAACCTTTGTACCTGCATTGTTGTGTTTATTGTAAAGGATACGTTTGAATCATAAATTGAATATAAATTTGAAAAGAGAAAGTAGTGCATATTCATTGTCCTGTAATCTTAATGAGAAAGTACTTTTATAAGAGCATTGCATGGCAAAAAAATTCCTTAATCTTTTGAAACAGGGCATGTGGTAACTGCTTTGTTACTGCATGTTATATGTCTATATTGTCTCAGTTTAGGTCATGATGCAGAGCCACTTTCATGCGTATGGTGTACATATATCAGAGTAATATGAAAACGTAAATGTGCCAAAGATTTAAAAAAAAAAAAACAGTGCTTTGTCAAAGTGTGACGTCTATGTTTCTATGTATAGATTATGTATGGAGAACTGATGTTATTAATACTAGGAATAAAACAAACTGAGCTTTTGTGATGTGCCATTTGTATGCAGACTGCTCTGAAATGTTGAAGCCAACACGTAAACTTCATAATTTTAAATCCTTTAATCTTCCTATGGGGGACCATGGTAGCACAGTGGTTAAGGTGCTGTGCTACAAATCGGAAGGTGTCCTTGGAATTTTTCATTGACATAAAATCCTTCTGATCGCACTATGGCCCTGGGATCGACTCAGCCTCTAACAAATGAGAACCAGGAGCATTTCCTTGGGGTAAAGGTGGCCGGTGCGTAAGGCTGACAACCTTATCACCAGCCTGTGCCGTTGTCATGAAATCTGGGAACCTTAACTTCTTGGAACCCCCCGGGCCACTCCAGGCCTGTAACGATACTGCTTTACCTTTTAATCTTCCTATAAGCTGCAGGTCCAACAAACAGTATGTCTATCTGTTCTGTAGCAGCTGCCCTGGCCATTCCTAAAGCCACTTCTCATCACTGCATTCAAAGTGACAACTTCACCTTCGTCTTTCATGAATATTTCAGTTTTAAGCTTCATATGTATAATAACATTTCACCATTGTCCCATGGCCCAGTCTGTGGGCCTAGGGTGCCAGCTGTCTCTATGGGGTGTGCAGATTCCCAGCAATATAGATTGAAACTGGTGAAGTCTGTAAGATATTGGTGGCAATGCATAAGAAGTTTAAATTTTGGTGTAATTTGTAAGTTTTGTCATTATTTGTTCTGCCATGCTGTTCTGGTGCTAGCTGGGATGATAGTTCAGTTAATTGCTGCAGTAGCTATTTACATACATTCATTTTGCGGGGTTACAAGAAAATGCAGTCGAACAATTTGTTTACTTTTAAAGATGCCATCTTGTTGGATATGGTACCATGTTCTTTGGTAGGCAAGTACCAACAATTCACACCAAACAGAACGTGGAACATGGAAGCAGAGATCATTTTGCTTGGTCCTAAAAAGAGGTGCTGGAGCCTGCAAGTGAAAGCATTATATTTCTTCAAAACAGGAGGAAATGCGGGCCCAGTGATACATTGTTGCATTCTAGAAGACTTTATCTTCAACAATTCGGCTGTGAGGATGCCACATCTCACATAATATTCTTCAGTGTACTGTGTCTCACATAACATTCATTTTCAGTGATGTCATTAGTGTTACCTTTCCCAGCTCAACGATTATATCTGCTGTCCCCAGAGAATATTTACACGTACTTTGTTGCTTTAAACTTATTACATGAATTATTTTGTAAACGTAGTCCTTCATTCAGTGTGTTTAGTCTGTGTTTGGTTTTAAAATATACTTTCAGAATAGGCATACTGTATGAATGTTGTGATGCTTGCATGTAAAAAACCGAATTTCAAACAAAATTTGCCAGGAAAGGTTAGGTATAACTTACTGTGTACAGAGCCTGTAGATAACATACTGTGTCTTCCAGGCCATAAGATGCATGTTTTCCTTGCAACTGCCCTATTCCTTATGGTCTGAAGGTGAATCAAATAATTTTGTTCCTGAATTTGTGCTTACAATCTTGGTGCATTGCATGGTCCAGAAAATACAGTAATTATGCATTACAGTTTGGCATGCAGTACAAGTTCAAGCCCATCTTGCTGTATTGTGAGGTATAAAGTATATAGGAAATTTGGGCCACTGGGCATGTTGTTGTTGCAGTGTAGAACAAGTGGAATGTTGTGATCACAAATTGCACGTAGCTGTATGAATTGCATGAATATCAGGAGCTCAGACAATTTGTTTATAGGAGGACAGTGCTAAAACTTGCATGTCTTGAAGGAATTATTTTTTGGGATTATTTTGTGTTTTGAAATTGTATATTGGCATGTATCATGGGTACATATTTCATGTTTATTGTAGAACATGTTTTTGTTTTATACCAGCTTAGTAAACTATTGGTGTTTCTGTTAGGGCAGTGTGTATGAAACACGTGCATTGTGTTGTGTAAAACACATCACTACTGACACACTTCAGATGTTTTTGTGGTGTGCACATTTACTGGAACCTTGTGGAAGACAGCAGTGGTCAGATACTTGCTAGCTGTGCTCCCTGACACAGTATGTAGCAGCAGTCGGCCCCGTGTGTTCAGCGCTAAGGTTACGCCTGAATGGTGCCTGCAACATTGTACCTCTGTGGAAAACATTGTATTGGGAGTGCACTTATTGCTTTAGTTGCTGTCGACATTTTTGAACCAGAAGAATTCTTGGTGGTGTATGTGGTGCAGTGTTTTGCCTTACATCTGCTTGCCCCTTACCCCAACACAAACAGCTAGCACGTAAATTGGACTTCAGCACTTCTTTATCATACTGTGTGCATGCCATAATGCATGTGGTTGGTCACCCTGAAGGCCGAGGTTCCATTCCAGGCAATTCCATGTACGATTTATGGTGGGCAAGGTGGCACTGGCATAGTTTTTTCTCTAAGTACTTCTGTTTCTGTGTGTCCGTATCATTTCACCAGTGCTCCATATTCATTCTGTTACTGTCACTGATGCTATATATTGTCCACTACTGACAGCAGTGCTAAGTAACACATTCCACTTACTCACACATGCTCGTCATGGTGCATCATATTTTTCTGATGCTTGAAAATCCAGGTTTAAGCACATAGCTCATTACAACCATTGTTGTGTTTCATGTGCTACCTTCCAGTTTGGTTAATAATTTGTATGCTCAGGTCAGGATGACTTTGATTGATGGAAAAGTGTCTGTTCATTAATCTTATGCAGTGTGTCCAGATTTTGTGTGCCTGAACCCCTCTTCCGTGTACAGTGATCCTGCTTCATCTTACATACATGTCACTACTAAATTTCCACAAACAGTTTCCATTATTTGAATGGAAACCAGCTATTATTGCAAGTTACATATACAGATGATGCATGTGTATTAGACCAAGAAAAGTGACTATCAGCAGTACAATTATTGTTTTGTGAATGTACAGATGAAAGTTCTGCCAGTAAACATTCTTCTTCCCAACAAATTCCTAGGTGGATTTCTGTGACCACTTGAGGTTTATGAACTGCAGTTGGTGTCACTCATAGGGAGCAAAACACATACACACACACACACACATGTGCACGTGCGCGCGCACACGCACACACATGTGCTGTTCATTCCAAAACTATTTTTCTGATTTAACAGGAGTGCAAGGAGATTGGTGAAGAAGCTTTAAACGTTCCAGTGACCTACACACACAGACACGTGTGTGCACACGCGCACATATACACACACACCCAAAACTTTTTTTATATGAGACTGATTTTTATTTCATAAATAAGCTTAAAACTGAAAAAGATCTTATAAATTTTAATTACAGGCACAAGAACTGCTGAATGTCTTCATTCACATTTTATTTTGAGGATGCAGTTACCATGTAAGTTGGGGAATATCTACATTTATATACATGTATATAATAGACACTGAGTTGAAAAAGAATAACTGGAATTGTGTTACTTAATCCTGACTAGATAAATAATAGCTGTGTAAAATGGAACTGACTAATGTATGTCAGAGGATTTAAGTCTTCCTGGATGTGATGCTGTGTTACAGGATCAGTAGTGTCTAATGTTCTGATGAAGGTTTATGTTTCCTTCATCTGTGGAGTCGAGCAGTCTGTCATTCTGTGGACTGATTACCCTTGAGTGTGAGGGTAGTGTGATGTTCCAGGTGTCAGCACCCACCATGAGACACAGCATCATATCTGAGAAGATTTGAATCCTGAGTGATGCTGCTGTGAGAATCTCAGATCCTGTAAGATGTGTGAATTTGTCCATGTTTTTGTATTATTTAGACAGGGGACGCAGGAATCATGTTATGGTCATAGCTGTTTGCGTTCTTTGCAGTCAGTGTAGATCCCCCTCTCGGGGTGTTGAGCATGAGAGTGACTCTCTGCTGCGCATTGAACTGTCAAAAGGTTGTGAGTGATGACTGTCTTTGTTGTTCTCCTGTAGGCATTGCTTTTATGTAGTATGCTAGTTATGGTATGTAGGGTATTAACTCTACAAACATTATTGTCTTCATTGAAACATTAATTTTAAGATGTAAATAAATTTGTTGTGCACCTTTATATATAGCCTTGTCACTGACATATTTTGAGGTGATTCAGTGCAAAAGGATAAATTTGAACATGTGAGTATAATAGATATTTTATGGATATAATATGTGCTGCTTATTGTTACTTTGTTACTGATGTGAACTGTCACTGACTGGTATTTTGGTATGTAAGAGTGACAAGAGTATTGTTAGTGTATCTGTTTTGGGTGATGCCAGTATGTTTGTGTAGGATGCAGTACTGATATTCATTGTAAATTTGTTGTTCATTTCAGTACCATAAATTATAGAATGCACATTAAATTTATTTAAATGTTTGTGGGTTTTTTGGCTTGTGCAAGCCATCATCAGACCATTCATAAAATACACAAGCATGAATTTTCATGTAAAACAACACACAGTGTTACAAAACTGTCGGATGCCTTCATGGATAGTCAAAGATACTGCACATGCATACATTGTAATGCATTACAGTGGGTCATTTGCACTTTTTGTATCAGTATTATATTAGACCACATGTTATAAATAATAATAATGTTCTAGAGATTCTCCATCCTCAGGACAAAGTGACTACCCAGTTGTACATGCTGATGTTTATGACGCAGTTGTGTGAGTTGGTGAGACACTGCTGCTCATCTTACAGGCAGTGGAAGTTAAGGCAGAAGAACTGACTTAAAAGGGCTGTTCTCTTTCTTTTGGGGGTGGGGGTGTGGGCAGATTGGTGAGATGTGTGGAATGAAGGGAAAAATACAGGGAGCCTGAAAGAAGAAGAAGAAGAAGAAGTTTGCAAATAGCATACTCTGTGACATAATTCGCTGAGTGTACCAAGGTGTTCTTTTCTTTGAAAATGTCATTTGATTTTGTGGTAGATGAGTAAGTGTAGTTTTGTCTTGGCTCACATGAAAAGTATGGCCTGCATTTGTGTGAACACACAAATGCTCAACAGCATTTTGTGCAGAATGCTCAATTTTAACCAAATGAGACAATAAAAGTATGGATATAAATCCATTTATGCCCTTAAGGAAAGTGGAGTGGTCACTGAGCTGTTCGTTGCAGAACTCCCACCTGCTTCACAGTGTTCATGAAGAACTCCTTGACTGAATTTCTTAGAACTTCAAGAAACAGTGTAGTTGCTGATACAAAGCTACAGATGGGCTGATTAGGCTGATAGACATGTGGTGCACATAGATATGTGGTAAACATAGGCATGTGGTGCACATAGACATCCTGGTTTTAGTTCTTAAAGAATGCCTAAAATTTCGTGAAAAATAGCTAAATGCGAAGACAACAGGGAATATATGGGGGATGAATTGGAATTTTTCTTTTGATGGTTTAGAAATGATTGTGCAACATCCAAAGGGGCGTGATAAATCTATCAGGCATTGAACAGAACCTGTTAGTCTTACAGAATTCAGTTGATTCTTATTCCGAATAGATATGATGATGTTCAAAGCTATGCTGAGCTGATAATCTGCTGTTTTGAAGCTCTGAGGTAGACTGGTTTTGAAGATGCAAGTCATCTGGGCTGTGTTATAGTGTCACTGGGCAAGTCACTCGTGATGTTTTGAGGAAGCAGCCTTCTTGGGCTGCTCAAGCCTGATGCAGAAGGTACTGCAGTGTGATACATAGAAACTGCTTGTCCAGCAATGCAGCTTCACATTCTGGAAGCAGCAGCACCACTGTGAGAACCTCAAATCATGATGATTTTAATAATACTCCACAAATTACTTTTGGTGTAATCAGGCTGTGGCATGAGTGTGGTCATGTTTTGTTATCCTTTTGAACACTGAGGTTTATCTGAACGACACTTGCCTCACAGAGACCACAGTCTTCACGCGAAGGACCAGCTGGCTAAAACTGTTTGTAGAAGTAATCACTGTTCTGAGAATCACGTGGAACATGGCAAACCATTGTGTGGGCAAAGTGTAGAGTTTCTTAATATTGCAGTAGGTGGTACATTTACTTACCACTACGTTTTGCAAGGTTAGGTGACTATGGTGGTCGAGATTGATGGCACTGAACATCCTGGGGATGTGGAGTTCAGGCCGAGGCCAATACGTAGTGACTTGGATCCTAATGATGGAGATGGCTTTTATGAATCTGGAAATTACACTTGGAAACAGTCAAAGCCTGAAATATTGACCAATGTTGCAATCTGTAATAGTGACATCAAATGTCAGCAATAGAGTGCCCCCAGGTAACATAAGTCTTGACTTCTGCAAACTTGAACATACGTGTACTTTTCTATTAACCACATCTAAAGGAATTTAATGTGTGTAAATATTACCATATATTCTCGAATCTAATCTGTACCTGTTTTACAGTTTCAGAGGGCTAAAAAATCAGATGCGGATTAGATTCGCGGTAGTGAGCTGGACTTAAAAATGATAGAGCCGCTGTACGTGCTGTAAGAACAATACAATACACTAATTTATTATTTTATTTATAATATATATTATGTAATATTTATAATTTATTATTCATCAGACTTGCCATCAACACTCATAGCTGAATTGTTATCCGTCACCCAGTCACTATCATCTTTATCTTCACCATCGTCCTCCCATAGGTGCAGATTAGAACCGCGAACTAACTAGCAAATACTAGTGCGGATTAGATTTGGATGCGGATTAGTTTCGAGAATATACAGTATGGTACACTTGTAATGTAAGATTTGTTATTGGCGATGTTTTGTAGAAATTATACATGTCTGAACTGCTAAATTGCATCACACTAATGTACCCTGTCTTAAGAACCACAGAGGTGGAAAGTAACTTGAATTTAGCTACAGATCCACCATCTGTGAATTTTTTGCAGAAGTCTCTTATGCTGTCAAATGTGTATGCTGTGTATTCTAAAATTATGTATGTGTACGCACACACACACACACACAGTGTATGTATGTATGTATGTGTGTATGTATATACACACACACACACACCCCCACATGTTTGATGAGTAATGGGTCAAGGTCTTCTGATATAACAAAAGTTGAGTTATGTAATTGTTTGCGGAATGGGCCCCTTATGTAAGTATAGTATTCATATTCCTTCAGTAAAATGAATGTACATGTGTTACTGCCAGTTAAGTTGCCACTAAACATGAAGTTCAGTAATTTAGTGTAGAAGTAATTTTATGTGATCAGACATGTTCGACCATGGAGCAGTTGGTGTTTGTGATTGGTTGTGATGTTACCATGAGACCTGGGGTAGCTCAGTCGGTACAGTGACTTGCTACGCGCTTTTTGGGTCTGGAGATCGAATCCCAGTGGGGGGCAAGAGTTTCTGCACTCATCCAGTCTGGCCCTGGGGTCCACCCAGCTTCCCATTCAATGGGTACCAGGTCATTCTGGGGGTAAAGTGACCGGGGCATCTTGTTAACCACCCACCCCTATCCGGCACAGAGGTTAAAGAAAGAGTAGAGCTCTACCTGTACTTCCTTTAAGACTTCATGGCAGGTTATAAGGAGAACTTTATACCTTTGAATTTACCATAATGTGAGATGTGAATCAACAGACCATGATTATTTTTGTTACTGTATGGGAAAATATTACTCATAAGTATCATAGCACTGATGTCATTTTGTGTTGGGTAGTTGCTTGTAAGAAATGTAACAGGCATGTACTGTAATTGGTGCAGTGAACTGTAATGATTTTCTGCATTTTAAAAGAAATGTGGTGTTGAACGAATTTTGTGCTGCTGAATTCTCCCTGGCAGCACATTTCCATGTAAGCTTTAACATTGCTTCAATAGATGCTTCTAAACAAAATCTGTCCAGTATGATTAGAGATACCATGTACCATATGGTGGCTGTGCTTTGGTATTTTGCACAAGAGGAGCATGCCTTGTAAAACTAATCCTTCTTTTAAATACGACAAACATGGCAAAAATCTTCATGGGCCGAAGCATGTATTAAAAGTTGACCGTGTTTTTGTTAAATACCACTTTCTAGGCTGTGCGACTGGTAATATGACATCTTGTTATGGCTAATTGTAGGAATTATATATACTAGTTTGCATGGATGTGCTAGTGCAATTTATGTCAGAAGAGGTATGGATATGTTGAACATAGTATGCAAAAATTATGAAACACTATAATTGTTCATACTTATGAAATATTTAATGTATATAAGTGATATGTGAATTATATTTGACACCTACTTTTCAGAACCAATAAATTTGCTATTAGGGAAAAGTGTAGTTTTGATTATAATTTTATTTTGTGTATCTTTGAGATAATAATGTTGAATACTGGAGGGTTTAATAGAAATGAGCCTACCAGTTAGTGTCACAGCTGATTTGACTGGAAACATGCCAGCATGCAGAAGAAATTCTGACTGTGGCAACAGTTCTGCTGTCTTCTGGTATCACCAGGGAGCTCTGTCTGTGCACTCCTCCTGTCTTTAGGCCTCTGAAAACATCACTTACGTTGTGTATGCATCCAGTCAGATGAAGGCTGCAGGCTGTGTGCAGTTAGTTGTACCTACAGGCCACAGAATTCTAACTCAGAGACATTAACCTATTGGTTACTGGTACCTGCATGACTGGACTGAATACAGTAGAATATTGATGTGTATGAACCTTGATGTTGAGGATTTTGACCCTTCCTGTACGCCCAGTTTAATGTGTTTATTTCCACCTTTTGCAACTGGTTCCAATGAGTGCCCTTGGTTGTCCAATCAGCATTCCCAAACTTCCTGCTATAGCAATAATCCCTCAGCTCAGTCAAGCTCTGTCTTTCAGAAAGTGAGATTCATTGCTTTTATACCTTACAGAATGAATTGTTTCATCATTTAATGTATTTTGTGCATCAAGAACATGTTTGTGGTCCAGTGAAAATATTCTCTTGTGGTTTATGCTTATTGAGGTTATTTTGTGTTTGTTACTGTCATTTCTTAATTTCTTTCAACCAAGTAGGCATTGTACAGTGCAATGATTTCTGATATTCATGGCAGTTTTATTGGCCTAAGTTAATTGTAATTATTGAGACTCAGTGCTGTCATTGAATGTATTTCTGTTGAACTTGCTTTACAAGTTCTAGCCTTTTGCAGTAGCAGTAATGGCTCCAATCCCACTCACCTGTTGAAGAGTGTCAGTCCCCTTTATTTCCCACATTTTTCTCAGCCCTTTGAACCTCAGCAATAAATAACATGTTCATGGAACCTCAAATTCAGAAGTGCTTACTGACTGTGTGGAACTGGCCAGGAGAACCAGGTATGGCCTTTGTGTTAGACTTTCTGGTTTTTGATGCCATGATTGTCAGTTATCAAATAATTGGCCATTGGTTGGATGGTTGGAACTTGGTGTGTGATTGTGAAAGGAACTTTGCTACTTACCACTTCAGCCAGATCAGCTCTGGTGCTCACACAACTATTTTTGGAAGAGGTAGCAGGAACCCTTTTCTGAAGGTATAACAACCAGAGCATGAAGCTGACCGGTAGTAGTTACTCTGATTTTGTATGTGGAAGTGAAGACAATCTGACAGGAAAGGCTGAAACATACTGTCTTATCCATTTAGGAAATGAAGTAAGAAACTTCTGTGGATTGCATAAATAAGGTTTTCATTGTCTTGTAAGGCATCTGACCATTCCCACTCAATACCAAGATGGAGTTTTACCTCCACTTCTATATATACTTTCAAGACAGTGTGTGCAAGCCCTGGGGCTGGTACCTTTACCCATTAAGACAACTGAGGCAGCTGACTCAAGCAGTAACACGTGTGATTTGTACCTTCAGCTACTGAGGCACCTGACTCATGCATTAGTGTTTGACTTATATCCTCACCTACTGAGATAACTAGCTCGAGCAGTTTTGTGTGTGACGACCTACTGTTATGTGACTTGTACTTTTACCTATTGAGACAGCTGGCTGAAGCAGTAATGTGCCTGACTTGTATTCAGGAGGTGTCCAGCTTGAAACTCTGTTGAAACAATGGTAATTTTGAATGAGGTTCTGTTTATGGGTTTTGTCAGTCCATTCAATCAAACTCTGGAATTTTGCCTCAAATAAAGGCACCACCATTTCTTTCCACCTCTTGATTGTGCTATTGTTTGGCACTATTATAGTGTGAGCCAGTGGCTGTATTATTAGTTGTGAGGGTTGGTCTCTGCACCATCATGTATTAAAACTGCTGTCTTTAGGACAGTCTGCTTCACCGGCTTCTCCAAAGTTGCAAATTGGAGAAGTTTACATAAAAACCTTTTGCATGTAAGAGCCCCATTTGGTTGCAGTGATTGAGTTTTCCATGTGTGAACAATGCAGCTAGAACCACATGTCAACATGATGTATCCTCAGAAAGCTACAATAACTTCACAGTGAAGAAGACCTGTGAAGCCAACTTAAAGCAAGTCAGTGCAAGCAAAGCAAGGCACTGCCTCTCTGTGACCAGGCCATGATCACCTCCACAGTTTTGGACCTGAGACAGTACAGTGTCATTGATGTGACAACAGTGTGATGGATGGTAGGCATCTTTACATGTATATAGCCCTCATGTACAACACAGAGAGTGTACACAATCTAGAAACACATCAGGAGCCAGCACACGTCTACTACATGGCACTGTGCATACTGGCAGAATGCCATGAGCAGTCATGGGATGTTATTGAAGAGGTTTAAAGCTTGTGTCTGCCATGAAGCTTATAATTGTGATGAATGTTACACAGGTGAATGTCATCATTAGAACGTTCAGCAGAATTCTGATGATATTAACTTGGGATTGTAACTTATTGTCTATGTTGTCTTGCAGCTAGTTTTCATCCATGATTGCATCATCTCAACATTATTAAGTGAGGACTGCAAATTATTAAGTTCATTGTTACAAAACTTTCTGGCTGCTTCTGTTAAATTGTCCATATTTGAGCCAAGAGTTCCCAACCCAGTGGTTTGAAGTGTTTTAAAATGATATGAGAAATGGCATTCTTACAGCAGTGTTGGTGAAGGTGTGGAACTGTGTCATGGGTCAAGTGGTTCTTAATGTTTCACAGTGGTTCATCTTCACAATCAAACAGTCCAAGTTGCAGAAGACCTAAAACTTCATCCTTAGATGGCATTCTAACGTTAGAACTTAGGTTCAGGTCTCAGTCAGTTGACAGCAAAGTTCCAGTTCTGTGAATATTAATCTTTAGGCCTTTTAGTATGGTAATTCTACACTAAATGGTATGAAGTATATCCTAGAATCTAATCTACTTTTAATCATCATCATCATGAACGTAACAGTTTAGGCCTGATAAATCTGTTCAACTTCAGTTTTGGTTGTTTGAAAAGTAGGTTTTCTGCATCTCCTTGGTTGATATTCCCAGCTGCATGCTTTGCTTTCCAGTCAGTCAAGCTAGTGAAGAAATTTTATGGAATTGAAAGGTTCATTACTGTGTTCACAAGACTCCACCACTGGGATATGGCGCTGTGTCACTGGTGAATTGGATCCTGACATTTCAAGGCACTGTATTATCCTCATTTTCAAGAGGTAAGATATCCAAGTAGAATAACTTTTGACCCATGAAGATAAGGTCACTTTATTGCCTTGAAACATCAGGATCTGCTGAGCAAGAGATGCACTATCATATCCCAGAAGAACAATTCCTTATTATATCAGAACTCCAGCCTAACACTACTGAGGCCACTTGAATTATTATATGTTCTATATTTCACTACTCTTCAGTCGTGTTGTTATCACCAGATGTTGAAGTAGTTACTGTTGTATTTTTATAACAAATTGATTAGTACACATCAGCACAACAAACATTTATTGGAGAGTATAGGCTACATGTTTCGACCTGTTAACAGGTTATTATCATCATAGACTCCAATAAATGTTTGTTGTGCTGATGTGTACTAATCAATTTGTTATTAATTTCGTTAGAGCACTTCGTGATGCCCTCTTTAAAATTAGCAGGTTGTTGCATTTTTGTTTGATGTAAAAATACATAGTTTATTCTCCCAGGAGATTTATTTTGGAACTCTGCAGGTTGTTACTCCTATTGTAACTGCTCCAAATTTAATCATAAATATTAGTTTCTTTTACTGTAATTCTCATGCAGTTTGAGTCTGCCATATAGTACTATAATATGATTTTTATCCAAATTTGGGTACTAAGTCGTAGATATCTGGATATACAGCTATATTACAGGTAGAAGAATAGAACATGTTGTGTGATCCTTCAAATTTGGTTTAAGATTTCATGTAAAATTTCATACACAAGTGCCATTTGAGATGGGAGAAGAAATATATATATATACACACACTGGGGTGGGCAAAGGTAGGTTTACAGTTGTGAGTACGCGAAACACAGAGTTTATTCTTGTATTATATGTGTAAATAATTAAGGCCGGCAATTTGAGCATTTACGAGATTGTACCCAAGTGCACTGTGCCATTGTGACATTCTTTTGAGTTAATAAATCTATTGTAATAATTATAACCTGCATGTCTTTTTTCATACGAACAACTGTAAACCCACTTTTGCCCACCCCTGTATATATATATATATAAAATATATATTATTGACACCCTATCGCAAGCTTTATGAGTAGGCAGAGATAACTCATTTACTCACATCTGTTGGATGTTCTTGATATGTGTATGCTTCCCTGATTGCACCTAGTCATATTATTACAGGGACATTTTTTAAATGTATGCGTGAACATATAAATTTCATTTTGTAACCGATGGATGAGAATGCAAGAATTTGGCTAATTTGTGCCTACCTATGACTATATTTTTCTTCTTTCAAAAAGTATATGATTCCTTGTAAATACTTTGCGACTCATTTTAGCTTTCTTATTCTTGTTTTTATTACCATTTACTGTACAGATTATACTAGGAAACATTTCTCGCTTTTTAAAATTACCCAATTTTCGTGCGACGCAAAGGATGTGACATTTTCTCTCGCCTTAAATGACTTCAGATTTCCCGGTTTTACGGATAACGCAACAACCAGGGCATCTAGCGGGCATGTATAGAAGTAGTGTTCGTAATGGATGGCCGCGTAACGTGTTTGTGTTGGGTTGTGCGTATTGAGTAAATTATGGCAAAGCGATATTGACGTGCAGTGTGTACGAATCTTCTAACAGTTTTGTGTGAGTGAAATATATGGAAAGTACTATTATTTACAGTGAAATTATTTGTGGAATTCCAGTTCTGTTCAACTAGCGTGACAGCAACCACCGGCGATGCTAGAAGATTGTTGACCTGTAGATTGTGTAAGTAAGAGAACTGGTGGTCATTGAGTGATCCGCAGTCTTCCTAACGGTGCCGTAACGTTGCTACTAACGAAGTACTCGTTTTTGAATGGCGTTTATTGACAAACGATAGTTCATTTAGTTACTGTGTCACTTGATAATGAAATACTAATTTGCGAACCACATTGGAGTCCAGGCATAACTGTATAACTGTAAAACTGGTGTTCGTAACACACGGCATGCACTTTGAGTTCCACATGTAGGCCCTTGGATATGTGGTTGTGAGACACCAAGCTAATGATTTACATGATGACAATAACAATGAATATGGCTGTGTTCCTAATGCTTGATTTCGTTACGTAAATGTTGGTCATAAGCAGATTTGCAGCAGCTGCTAGTATTACACTGCGGCGTTCACTGTTTTGGCACCGATGTTCGGAAGCACATACTGCCTCCATCTTCAAGGTTGAAGCAATTGGGTGCAAGTTGACACAAGAAATCGGGTCCCTAAAGCGTCAAATTGGATCATGTTCTTGCAATCCTGAAGACAAAGGCAGCTTGTTTCTCCGTAACCTACAACATTACAGAATGTTAAAGCCCAAAAGATTGCTTTCTTAAAAATCCTTACAGTGAAAATCTAAACAGTACAACTGCTTCTGCTGCTGCTACTGCTACTACTACTACTACTACTACTACTACTACTACCACCACAACAACAACAACAACTACTACTACTACTACTACTACTACTACTACTACTACTAGTGTTTACTGCTATTAATTGCTGTTATCGTTGGCTGAGCAATATAAGAAATGAATCTTACAGATAGAGATTGTAATCCTATTATGTGCATTTGTTGGTGTACAGGAGTGACCGGATCTTAAAGAATCAGTGGGAGGGCATGGAGTGTATTATTTTGGCCCAGAGCAGGGACCAATGTCGAGCTCTTGTGAAGACGGTAATGAACCATCTGGGTTGTTCAGCATAGCAGACCGGGATTTCTTGATTATACTAAGACCACCTAAAGAAGTCCAGAGGACGATGCAGATGAGGCGTCTTTCTTTCTGCGTATTGTTGCATTGCCAACGAGTCCTGTTTGGTGTAAGTCATCCAGCCTAAAGTGCTCGTCGTCGGCAAAGGTTGTCACTAGCAACATCTCTGTGATAAGGACAAGAAAATCGGACGTCAGAGGGGAAGTGTGACAACTCGAGGGGCGACAGGTGAAGGACATCTGTCAGTGGGCTCAGTGTAGCCGCTGATGGATCATGCGCCCGCCAGTACCTGCTGGGTAGGAATTTGAGCTCTAGAGCCGATCTGGGTGCTGTGGGGAAGGGGAACCTCTTCCGAGAAGCGAATGCGTGTGTCCCGGGCCAGTACACTGATCGCGGATAAACAGCATGGGATAATCACCAGTGGGGCCAGGATAGCCCAGTCGGTATAGCGACTCGCTACGGGTTGGACGGTCCTGGGATCGTATACCGTTGGTGGGGAGATTCTCTTTACCCGCCCAGACCGGTGTTGGGGTCCCACCCAGCCTCCTGTAAAATGGGCACTGGGGCTATTCCCCGAGAGTAAAGCGGCCAGGCCGTGGTGTCGTTCACCCACCCCCACATAGCGCCGAGGTTAAAGAAAGAATAGAGCTGTACCTCTACTCCAAATCTGGGCCTTCGCGGCCCGTTCTGTGGTGAACTTTACCTTTTTATCATCGCCTGTAGTGATGTTCCTTCAGATTCACAGGTGAAGGTGCAGTTAGTGGCCCTTTCAGAAACGTAGCTTTAAACAGTGCAGAGTTTGTTGTCGGCCAATCATTATGTGTTCAGAACTGTTTGTAATGAATGTTGTGTTCTTAAAATTGGAATTCTTCTTGACGTTGCACGTAACAAATGCTGCCACACAATTTTGCTGGGTCTAATGCCTTGTTTCCTGTCGTTCGCACCTTCCTCTTCGTGGAGTCATTCACAACGCGCCATTCGTGTAATCCTTTTAAGGCCCAGTGGTTACTGTGTGTACCGCCGGTTTAACTATCCAGTTGTACGGAGCAGAGTCCTGCTTGAGATTCTATTAGGTCCTCAACTAGTCAAGAAAATTTCCCCTTTTTTTCGGAACCCGTGTTGCATAGTTGTGTTATATTGTTGCATATGTTAATGTACGTTGTATTTTTTTTAATTGCATATGTATTAATGTATGGTTCTAATCTATTGTGGCTAACATGCCTATTCAACGAAATGTGATACTGACTGTGTAACCCGGACTTTGCCCGTGTAAAAGTGCACCTCATGACTGGATGTTATGCTGAAGCACGATCACGTGCGGCACAAGGTTCAGGAATATGAGAATTCTGGACGGTAATTAGTCCCAACTTTTCCACACACTCCATGTCCACGACAATCGCTTCTAACACAAAACACAGCAGTTCTTCACCAGACGCCGAGCCGTCAAGACCACCGAGCCTCCACTGGGGTAGATTACCGACCGCCTGAGTTCTCGCCCTACTTGTAACTTCCTTACTCGCTCTCAGTAAACTCCATATACTTTGTATAAACGAGTTATTGTCGGAGCCAGCAGTCCTTCACAGCCAGGTCTTAACCAGAGTTCGAGCTCCGCCTTCACCAAGGAACAACATCTACGATACGTTCTCCATCGGGACACGGCCGGGATACAACACCCGAAAGTTCATTACCGCATTTACAAGAGTCCGTATCCTGAGCCAGATCAATGCAGTCCGTGCCCCCATTCCAATTCTTGAAGGTCCATTTTAATCTTTAGGTTTCTGTGACCGTGCATCGTGAGCAAATTGTGAAGTGAGATATACACACGAGGTCCCAAATAGGCTTACTACACACTACCCCACAAAAAAGACATTACAGCTAATATTTACCTTTTCCCGGATTGTTACAGCGCAGCACATCACGTGCAGTAACACACGTCTTGGTCTCCTGAAGATGGGCATAATGATGCCCGAAACTTGTTGAGAAAGTATTGATAATAAACATCAAACTGTTGCATCTTGTTGGTTTTCTATCTCAGTCCATTTTAATATTATTCTCTCTTCTATGCGTAGGTCTTCCAAGCGATGTTTCCAATAGGTTTTCCCACCAATACCCTTTATGAATGTTGTCTTTCCCCCCATACGTCCCACTTGCCCCACCCATCTCGTTCTTCTTGATTTAATCACCCGAATAGTAACTGGTTAGCAGTACAGATCATAAAGCTTTTCATTTTGCAGCCTTCTCCACCTCCCTGTTGCCGTGTCTCTCAAAGGCCCAAATATCCCTCAGCACCCTATTCTCGAACACCCTCAGCATATGTTCCTGCCTCAGTGTGAGAGACCAAGTTCAACAGGCAAAATTATAGCTATGCATACTTCATTATTCATGTTTTTGGATAGCAACTGCAAGACGAAAGACTGGACCGAGAGGTAGCAAGCATTCCCCGAGTTCCATCTGCTGTTAATTTGTTCATGAATGGAATTTTGATTTGTTTGGGCTGTTCCCAAATGTTTGAAATTTGCCGTACCACCAGTTTAACACTCACAAATTCTACGTTCTGCCCACAGATTGTATTTATGTGTTTTGTGTGGATCTGAGAACAATCACCGATTATTTCCCTATGCAGCATTAACTGACTGGTTTTTATAACCGAGGCGGAGTGTGTTTACTGCGCGGTACGGACTGAATCTTTGAATGTATTTCAGGTTAATAGACAGGTGTAACCTAAGAGTTGAAATTTTATTCTAGACACCTCGGTGTGATTAATAGAGAGTACAAGAGTAACTGGGGGCAAGCAGTGGCGCATTTGGTTGAGGCAATGTGCTACATGCCGGAAGGTCGTGGATTCGATTCCCGATGGTTTCACTGGAATTTTTCATTGACATAATCCTTCCGGCCGCACTGTGGCCCTGGGGTCGACTCAGCCTCTAACAGAAATGTGTAGCAGGAATATTTCCTGGGGGTAAAGGCGGCCGGTGCGTAGGACTGACAACCTTACCACCTTCATGTGCCGATTGTCTTGACATCTGAGAGCCTCAACCTCCTGAAACCCTCAGGGTATTCCAGGCCTGTAATGGGATTGCTTTACCTTTACCTTTACAAGAGTTATTACCTTACGTCTTCGCAACTTTAATGAGATTCAAATGTTAGAGTTATTACATAAGAAATTCGCAATACCAACAGGAAGCTAAATAGCAAATCAAAGTGAAAATAGCCGTATTGCCAGTTCACATGCCCAGATGGTAACCACAAACATAACATGAAGGGTCTGTGTTTCACCAACAGAGGTAATCGTATGCCTTCCGTCGGGAAATATTACGTAAATACTGAAACAACAATACATGCTGTGTACGTATAAACGTAACATTGAGGCGCGTTCAAATGACCATTGTTGTCGTGGAAAAACAATGAGTATTAAATATTACGAGTTCGTGTATGTATTCTTACTTTAGTTATCTGGTGGCATGCAGATCACATCTCTCCTGCATTGTATTGTTTGTCATCGGTGGCGTGTCCCGCTCTACCATACATTTCCACGTTATCTCTTAAACGGCACGATTTTCGAATAAAGTTACTGAATATAAAATGTGTGTTTTGATTTTCTTTACAACTTCTGTCTAAAACGTTTCTCATTCTAGGCAGAATTGAGTGAGATATTATGAACTTACATAGATAATCATGTAAAGTTCCCGTTATTGTCATATATTAAGGAAACTTGGATTTTCTAGATAGATTTTCCAAAAATACTCAACCAGAATTCATTAAAATCCGTACAGTGGGAGCCGAGTTGTTCCACTTGGACGGAGAGACGTGACGAAGCTAATAGTCTGTTTTCATAATTTTTCGATCTCGTCTAAAAATGTATATAGTGTCAGTGAAAAAATTTGTTGCAAACGCTGTAATGTTCCTAGCAGTCTGAGTAAACTAAGATTTTAAGCAACATAAAGAAGCAACTGTGTTTAATAAGTAATATCTACTCAACTCGAGGACCATCGGTCGTGAAATGCTGTCATACGCGTGTGTTATTTTCTCTTTCCATCCATGACAAATTTGTATCAATGCTGTATGTTTCGACCACTATCAGAAGCTCTTGTAGTCTCATAGGAAGACAGTGACTCATAATTTGCAGCTTCCCCACTACGGCAGGGGGAAATACCCCATGTCTCTTCCCTCACGTAACTACTAGACCCCAACACGCCAGCTATCAAAAGGAGATGTGGTGACGGTGGATCAATACCACACACGTTACACCCCACTGCAGCAACGCCTTTCTTTGCTCTTCCACCCACCACCCTTTCCGGACATATTAACAGCAACATCGCCATACTAATTAATGACTTTCATATTTTCTTTTTTCTGCCTGACACACTGTATTACGGGTGTGCTGTATCCGCGTTGTGCTTAAACTAGGGATGTAGAATTTGTGTTGTGGTGAGACCAGGGATGTTGAATTTGCGTTGTGTCGAAACCAGAGATGCTGATTTGGCGTTGTGCTGTAACTAGGGACGTAGAATTGGCATTGCGCTGAAGCCAGCGATGTGGAATTTTCGTTGTTACGAAACCATGGATGTATAAATAGCGGTGTGCTGAAACCAGGGATGTATAATAGGCTTTATGCTGAATCTATGGACGTGGAATTAGCATTGTGCTGAAACCAGAGATGTTGAATTAGTCTTATGCTGAAACTTGGGACGTGGAATGAGCCTTGTTCTGTAACCAGGGACGTGGAATTAGCCTTGTGCTGAAACTAGGTGCGTGGAATTAGCCTATGCTGAAACCAGGGACGTGAAATTAGCCTTGTGCTGAAACTAGAGACGTGGAATTAGCCTTGTGCTAAAACTAGAGACGTGGAATTAGCCTTGTGCTGAATCTATTGATGCAGATTTAGCTTGGTGCCGAAACTAGGGATCCGCGTTGTTGTGAAGCTCACCATCTTGTGTGTAATACAAACTTCATTAATTCCTACTTTTGAACTCATTTTAGGGTAGCCAACCTTCTGCATGCGCGCGCTGACTTCTTCGATTCTTGAATGGAATTCCATTCAGAATTAGCTAAAGGGAAGCTGTTGAAGGTCGAGCGGCGTCACCTTCTCGATAGGGTTATGTGGAACGCTTGGCCGGGATTCCGTCTAACATTCCCCTATAACCGACACGTGGTTCCTCCAAATTACTTCAGCATCAACCTGCGTCAGATTCAGTCACCCCGAAGATGGAAGCAGCACGTTCCTTCCAAACGTTGGACCGAACCTTTGATGTGCGGTGTGAAAAGCTAGAATATTCTGTCGAACAACGCAGTACAAACTTGAGTACCTCTGTGCGAGTAAACTGTGATGCTCAGAATTTGTTCTGAGGGAGCACAAATAATTTATAGACTGTAGTCTCTCTGCTGACATGTCGGAATGCTGAGGGCCGAGTTGGATCGCGTGACACGCTTTGGCCTACCTGCCTTAACCCTCTAAAGCTCAGTGGTTACTTTACGTACCGCCAGGTTTAACATTAAAAATTCTACGTCTAATACAGAGAGTGTATTTGTACGAAGATTACTGCGAAAGTTTTGCACACAATTTTGTATTACTAGAAATATAACAATATAATTCTTTGAACATACAGAATAGCTGGATGGATGTATTACACCATTGTTCTAAGTAAGGCCCATCAAATTCAACAGCCCGGCCACTTCTTTGCTTCGTCAACACCCTCGTTGTACTCCAGAACTTTTCTTATAGATGACATCTTGAAATCCTCAAACAAGTGGGAATCGCAGGGGCAAGATCTGGGCTGTATGGTGGGTGAGAAGGACAGTCCGAGTTATCTGGTTCCTGCTGTGTTTTGAAATGTGTGATCGTGCGTTGTCGTGGTGCAGGTTGATGGCAACAACATTTTGAGTTCGACCTGTCCTGAAACGCTGCTGCAAAGTTTTAAGAGTCTGAATGTACAGATGTATGCTAGTTCTTCCACTAGTCAAGAAATTCCCCACATTTTGTACAACCGAAGGTTCATTACCGTGCTCACAAAAACCCGCCACTTGAAATCCCTATTTTGAACCAGATGAATCCTGTCCACGCCCACAATTTTATTTCTTTAAAGCATATTTTAATATTATCCCCCCCCCATTTGCACCTCGATGTTCCAAGTGGCTTCTTTCCTTCGGTTTTTCCCACCACGATCCTGTGTGCATTTTTGTTCTTCCTTATAGGTGCCGCATGACCCACGTCTGAGGTCCAGGTGACTCGACCAGTACACTTTGTATCCTGGGGTTCCATGGTTTTCATCAGTCCGTACACGCGAATTCCAGGAGATTACCTGAAGCCCCTCCCCATACACACAAAATGGTACCGGCAACCACCCTCCCCCACACAAAATAGTACCTGCAACCACCCACTCTACCTGGATCTCCCTCAACATGCACAAGAAATAGTTGTCTGGTGGTATGGGGAAATATTTTGTTCGTGGTAGTGGTACGCGTGAAAAGCGCTGTTTTAAAGGCTTCAGCTGGAAAATTAACTTTACAAGATTTGGAAGTGTTTTGATTGCCAGCGTTGTCACGTGCTGGGAACAAAGTAACCACCGCTGCAGTGATGCGACAGTGTTCAGTGTGCTGTAATTAACCGACAGTTGATACAGTCGCGTTAGGTTATGATCAGCAGCGTATGGAAGGAACCACCTGCAGACCATTGGTGCTGCAAAACAGAGGGCTCACAAATACTGGGCGCCACCGCTGGTGTAGTGTTGGCTGTCAATCGCACCAGCTCGAGCCCTGGCTTCACATATTCGAATTCCGTGCCAAGGACCATTCCGGATCTCATACCCATTTTCGAACTAATACTGCAAGGAAGGGGACGAAGGCGCTGTTGCCACATTGGAAGCCAATCAGTTACAGTGTTTGCACCAATCGGAACGATCAGTGTTCGCTGATAATTGAGGATTGAAGGAACAAAGCAACAGATGTTGAAGAGTGATGTGTGGAAGATGTCAAAGTCAATTGCTTCACTGGATTTTTTAATATGTAATTTACGATTTGCGGTTTACGCAGCGGTGAAGATTTGTAGTGCGATGTTCTGGTTATGACGCAGCTTCCGTTCCAAATGTTTATCGGTTCGAGTACCTTCATCGCCAAGGTCTCAGACTGTCTGCCCGTGAAGGTGAAGGCACAACGGGCCTTCGAACGTCGCGAACTGCTTGCCCAAGGACACCCAAACGACACGGCGTCACATCCCAGACCGGATCTGAGTCCTTGTCTCAGGACCCTATATTGGTTAAACGACCGAAAGTTGAAGCCGACTGGTCAGACGATGAGTGTCTTCGAGCTGTTGGTGCGGGGTCAATCCGGCGTCTTGAAGCGGTGTTGACGGTGGCGTGGGGTGGCTGTTGGCCTGCAGAGGGTCTCCAGATCGATCCCGAACATGTGCCATTCAACATACACGGTAGTTACTGCCATCAGTAATGTTCTGTCACTGCCACTGGCGCGGCAGCACTGTGTGTGCGCGCCTGTGCCTATGGGTAGGCGTTTTTAGACAGCGTCCGACGGTCCATTCGTGTGTCTAAGGAACGGACCTTTTGTCTTATTTTCATGAAATTAAGTACAGGAGTTCTTAATACAAACCTGTCGAGCTTCGCGCAGATCGGCGCAGGTAGAAGGGCCGTACTTTTCATGTGGGCGTCATTGGCGTTGCAGTTACGGCGCTTGCTGTGGGACCACGTGACATTTTGGAAGTAAAGAACGCCTGTGTACTACGTCACGGACTGCACCATTTGCATTTTCCTTCGTTCAAGTTTCTGCCATTTGATACAATGTTGGGGTCGGTTGTGAAGCAGCAGTAAACAGAGAATCACAGACGGCGTTCGGTAACCGTTTGCTTTGTAGTTACTGTATTTGGTATACATTACTTCAGTATGACCCAAGCCCGCTTCCAATGGAGGGGGGGGGGGAGGAACTGCTGGGTTGGAGTCCCCCCAAATCAGGAAAGTTACACTTTGTGGTTTAAATTACGTGAATCATGGCACATCTAGTGATATTTGTGTGTACGTAAGTGCAGTTGCCAACAGTGTTATGTTACAGTCATATTCGTGGCTTGAATTTTATAACATAATTTTTTAAAATCAGTAAATTATATGTAGCCTCAGGGTCAGACCCCCCACGCAATGAAAAATTCTGGGTGCTCCTTGGCACGACCCTCACCTAATGCCACACAACAGGCTCGAACACAGAACTCGCGTGATTGCGCGGCTTTTCGTATAACGTACGTGCATGCGCGCGTGCAAATGCTGATGTCGCTAACAACGGTGTTTAGATTACTGAGTTCGATTTGAATTGACCGGTCCTGTAAGGCGAGAATGTTTTCAGAGGGGGGCAATGCAATGCTTGGAATAGCGCAGCAAGGCTGAGTGGTGAAGGCCATCGATTTTTTTACATGAGTTGTTTCGTTTTCGTGCTTGTGTTCTGTTGTGTCCTTGGGAGCATCAACCTCTGGGGCGCTGTCGATGTCGTGGATGAAAGTGCTGTCATTTGGGAAATGGAAACGATTAAGTGAGGTTACAGTTACGTGTTTAACTTTCTCAGAGTACGTCTGTGTTGTTGAAAGTACAAGTGAAATGAAATGCTTGCCGCGCTTTAGGTGTTAAACGACATTCACACAGTGTAGTAGAGGTTCCGACGTTTGGGAGGTATGTACTGCTTCCATCTTCAGGGCGAAAGTCTGGTTCAAGTGGATGCAAAGGAGTTCCTCCACAAGATCAGTGTGACAGACTTCCGAAGGTCCATCGTTTGAACAACTACCGCCATGATAATACGAATATTTCTGGCGTTGATGCTGACTGAGTTTGGGTTTCATGTGCCGGATGTTAATTCAGGTCTTCTGGGATGTGATGACATGGCGATGGGTTAAATGATTCTAGACCTTTCGAAAGAACGAAAGGTCGAGCAGTCTGAGAAGAAGTATGCTTGACTCGTGAAGATGAAGGCACTACATTCCTTAGAAACGTCGGGAAAACTCGCCCAGCGACACAACCTCACGTCCTACTAGACTTAATCCTCAGCAGTGCAGCTGTGTGAACCGTAAATCTGGCAAGGATATTTCTGTCTCACGAACATCACCATGTCAAGGGCTTCTGAAATAAGACGGCAAGAGGTGGTTGTGTCAGCGTCGTATGTGGGAAGTAGCGGGTTCGAAATTGGCCCTGAGACAGATAGTTTTAATAGCTGTTGTTTGTAGATTGTTCAGTTTAAGTTAAGAGTCACTTGGAAAACCTAGGCTAATATTAAAAATGATCTGACAGAAATGATATAGGAGGGCCTGGGCTTTATTGATCTGAGGTCAGGGACATGTGGCAGCCTGTTGTGGACACGGTAATGAACGTTTGGGTTCCATAAATGTGGTGATTTTATTGAGTAGCTGAGGAAAAGTTAGCTTTTCAAGGACTCTGGCCCATGGGTTTATGTATGTATTTATTTACACATTATTGGATAGCTGCACCTTTAAGACAAACCACAACACCCTGAGATTTTTGATCTCTTGGGATGTCATGCAGTGTAGATTGGTAATTAGTTACCGACGTTTCGGGAAAACCTACTGGTTTGGTAATTGTTTCACCCCACTCTACCCAAAGTCTGAATTTATGTACGTACTGTATTAGTGTTACAAAATTAACACTTTCCTTTGAAGTCATATGATGCTGATTGGGAAGAGAATTCTTAGGAGTCAATCAGTGTGTTGATATCAATGGGCTTGAACTTGCCAGCTTTTGTGACCATGGTAATGAACCTTCAGGGTCTGTGAAATGCAGAAATTGCTCTTACATCTGAGGATCTGTTGGCTTCTGAAGATCTATGCTCCATGGAGTAACAATAGTAGAAACATTGCTATTGATGGCAGTAGATACTGACATGTGCTGGTGTCATGAAGTAGCTGTGCACAGGTTGCCATTGAGTTTGAGGTGCTGCTTCCCATTCTGATACAGTAACAATAAATAGTTTGGGGTGCTGCATCGTATTCTGATACAGTAACTATAAATAGTTTGAGGTGCTGCATCATATTCTGATACAGTAACAATAAATAGTTTGAGGTGCTGCATCATATTCTGATACAGTAACAATAAATAGTTTGGGGTGCTGCGTCGTATTCTGTTACAGTAACTATAAATAGTTTGAGGTGCTGCATCATATTCTGATACAGTAACAATAAATAGTTTGAGGTGCTGCATCATATTCTGATACAGTAACAATAAATAGTTTGAAGTGCTGCATCGTATTCTGATACAGTAACTATAAATAGTTTGAGGTGCTGCATCATATTCTGATACAGTAACAATAAATAGTTTGAGGTGCTGCATCATATTCT
>Ga0136643_10000387_pt1 | contig 48651 bp, 30 predicted proteins | sample TergutLab28metaG_FD_96883 | JGI IMG/M metagenome (GOLD analysis project Ga0136643, IMG submission 96883) | Labiotermes labralis P1 segment gut microbial communities from Petit-Saut dam, French Guiana - Lab288 P1 (version 3) (version 3) | ecosystem: Host-associated > Arthropoda: Insects >... | reverse complement strand
TCGCATATGGAATTAACCTTGAGAGCAGGATGTTGGATAAAATTTTATAAGTGGTTGGCAAAAGTGATATGCCCCTATAATTATTACAATCTGTTTTATCCCTCTTCTTATGAATAGGTACTATGATCAACTCCTTCCCATGAAGTGACTTAGTGCATGGATTTGTTTTGCACAAGTATTCTGCAGACCATGAATGGAAGGCACCTTCAATGAACTGCAATTTTCTCTTGCTAAAGGAATTTCAGAGCAGAAGAAATGTAATTACAGATGCCTGACAAAACTTGACTTGGAAGTTTGTGTCTTTGCACAACATATTCCCAAATATATATATATATATATAACAATATTTTAAATCACACAAGTTGCTTTACAATCGTATTTTAATTACTGACTAGTTTCATATAAAGACTACACTGTCCACTTATACAACATTTATTGTCAGGACCGAAAATCTTTTTATCCTGAGCATGTGAAGACAAATAAAATGTGAAAACTATGCCAAACATTAATTCATAAAATTCTTCTTACACTGTCAATTCTGACAGTACAGTAATTTTTAAGCATCTGTTTCTCCTACATTCCTCTGTCTTAAACAACACAACTTAAGACATGATACATTCTTTTCTATATTAAAGTAAGCCTTTAAATCACAAAGTAACTGAGTATAAAGCACATACATGTAGAATAAAATAATGTAAATATATTTATACATTAACACAACATTTACCAATACAACAATGTCTTCTATTTCAATAACACAAAAATATAATTTCTACAGACTAATGAATTCATATTATAAGACAGTTTACAAGTAACAGATAAATAAACATTTTAATTAAAACTTTATGTTACAAATGCGAGCAATATTATATACTAATTCAAAGAACTAATAGCATAAAATGTGTAACAATTTTTTAACACTGCACTACTTGCAATTTACTGCAGTACATGCTTCTTGAGCACAAATGAATATTGTACTCCATATTTAGCAGAATCATGAAAAAATAACTGTAGTAGACTGCTCCATTTAATTCCTGTATTCCAAAATTTTTCAATAAAATCTATCATCATAGATTCAATACATTATAAAATAAAATATAACAATGCCAATTACAGAACAGAGAGAGTACTAATAGTTATTTCTAACACTCAACTTTGCTGTATCATGCACAACAAACTCAACCTGTAACAATGGACAAAACTCTACTGTGCAAGTACACAGACTGTATTTACTCTTGAAAATAATGGATCGCTGATCATGGATCATGAACTATGGCCCTTGAACACAGAAATTGAATCAATACCAAATTTATTTCAGAGCTATGCTGTTTCCAGTGCACAGTACTAATCTCCTTTCCCTCCTCTGAATTCAGGACTGTTTGTACATGGACCATGGTAAATTACATCACTGACAGTACAACCTTATAAAATAATCTCAAAAGTGCAAAAGCAATATTTATGGTCCCTTGGTGAAGAGTAACAGGAAAAGGCAAAGTACTGTAATGTATTACAAAACTGTGTATCATTTAGTTCTTCATCTTGTATCTCATGCACAAGGAAACATCAGTTTTAAACTGACACGTTCCCATTAGATTGTTTCAGTAGTTCAGTACTAGAATTATGTAATTATTACCATCAAACTGTGCATGTGTTCATAATGCATAAAAGGTCAACACAGTCCAATACACATGGACTATTACAAGATGCTGACAAGAATACAAAATGAATTCTAAGTAACAACAATTTCAAACAACCAATGTGCATATATAGTATCTAAATTTGAATGTTTGTTACCTGTGTTAAAAGGAATGGCAAGTGACATAATAAGTACCAATTCTCATTTTATATCACTCTTATAATATTTCAAAATGACATGCCACTAAAAATATGACTTCATCAAGTATATAAATAAAAATGATAAGGTAATTATATTAAATTCTTTACAATAAGTAGTGTAAGGATAATTCTGCCCCCTCCTTTTTACAAGTGGCTGTTATATTGAATTAAAAAAGATCTTCAATCTTCCATTGAATGTATTAAAATATGTTGAAAATGTTGATGACGGTTGGCATTATAAAACAGTCTGCCACCTTGGTGTCCCCAAATCCAGATTCTGCCAGTCATGTCCACCACTTTGTTCCAGGTGTCTACTAATGACTGCTTGTTGCTTCCTATTTCTCCTGTCTCCTTGGATAGCCTCTACTCATATATCCTGGCACGATTCAATTATATATTTTTTTTCTGGCCATGTATCCTCATCCATTCACACAAAATACTGAGACCATTTTGATCCTTTCCATCACACTCTTTGCATCACTGATTCTTACTTTGTTTCTTCTGCATCCAAACATATGTTACTCCAGCTCACAAGAGAAAAAAACATTTGTTTCAATTCAACAATACAGATTAAATAATTACTGCTTAAAAGGAATAAAATGTAGATAGTAACAGTAAGCAGGAAGAGATGACAATGGAAGGAAATCGCAAGATTAACAACAGACTGGACAGTTACAATGTTGGTTTCATATATAAGACAATATTTGTACTTCATATTACTGATATGGTCTTCATAGGACACTAGTCATTGGTTTCCAGACTGATGCACTGGTTTCAACTGACTTAAACTAAGGCATTCATTACATCAGACAACATGCTTCATGGAACAAAAAATGGTTCACATATTTGATTTCAAAACTTCAATTCTGCCAGTCACACTTATTTTCCCCATATCTTGCCATCTGACAAAGTGAGATCCTATACAGTACACAAAATCAGCTTTGGATGATTCAAGTCATAAGCTCCAATTTTCTTGCAGGAACCTGCATGCTGCACTGCTTTCTTACATTCTAACAAAAGAGGTAAAATTTACAAATTCTGTTTTGATGAGACAACTTCTAAGAGTTTTATTCAATTAGCAGTTACAAGGTATAAATGGTTGAATTCTGCAATTGAGAATATGCACCACAACTTTAGTACATTACAAAGCCCAAAGAACATTTTAAAAATGCAAAAAAGATAAATTACCTACAAATGTTCCTCATAAAGCAGATGGTAAGAATTTCAAAGAAATGCACTTATAGACTGTTACATCTATTATGTTATTACAGTAATTTGTGCAGTTTCACTACAGTTTTATAATGACATGTCCACACAGCTACATAAACAAAAATTCCATGCAACATGTAGATGTTAAAACACTAATGTACTGTCTGAAAGTTACATATCATAAGTAAGCTAATATTATGCACACATAACAAGGAACAATTTAAAAACATAATCTTCACACAATATTTATCTTTATGCACGGTTTTCGTACAACTACTACAACACACTGAGACATATGGCAGTCAGAAACAAGCAATAAATATAAGATTATGTTTGTTGAAACCCACAAAAGTTATGAACACAATGGTGACAAAGGTAAAATAATTCTAAGTTGGTTTACATATACAAGACATATTCTTACAACCTGAAAACACATCAATCAAGATTCAATTTGTTTTTGACTACCCTGAAGATGGAGGCAGCACACTCTTCTGCAACACTCGTAACTATTTACTCTTCAACATGGCTTCAATACCAAGTTACTTGACTGTTCATCAAAACTGCTGTGAAAAAGTCATATCTTGCAAAACCAATACATATAAACAAAATCACAGTAACCAAAAGGTAGTAAGCAATATAAAAATAATACAAAGGTAATGATGACTATGCTCCAAATTATCACTGTCCTAGCTAAAATTTTAAACTTCACTTGGTTAGTAAGAAACTTGAGCTTGGGTCCAGATTTTGTATATTACAACAAACATAGTACAGCAGTATTTTGTTAATCTGATGTCTTGTAATTCAGAAATCCTGATAAACCAGTACTCGGAAGAGAGTAGTCACAAGACCGGAAGTTTTGCTTTTTTACCAGAAAAAGCTTTATCAATAAAACTTGCAGATCTCAGGGACAAGTTAAAAAATGCCTTCAAGTGCCTATACATTAACTGTTGTGATAATTCCTGATACCTTTTCTCCTGCTCCATCAACTTCAACCATGAAGACTCCAGAAAACACAGAAGACAACCTTAATGACCCTGAACGAGCAGATGAAGGAGATATCCAAATTGAACACTCCTCTGATTAGCTGTCCAAGTATAGGAGCAGTAACAAAAAGTAACCTGTAAGAACTAAGGTTAGTATATGTACTGCCTGACAATCTGGAATACTGTTATTACATAATTATTAATTTGAAACACAACAGGATGCCCAACCGGAAAAAAATGCAACACCTGTCTGGTCCCACCGGAGGCGGATTGACAGAATTCTGCCGTATTCAGTACTCCCACTAACATTCATGCTCTATGTCATACAATCACATTTTTTTTAACCAGCTGAATAAATCTATGCAGGCATACAAAGTGCAGAATCCATTTAATAGGTTTCTGTAGGATTTTTATCACACAAAATTTAAAATATGTGTGTGTAATACTTTAACAAATTGGACAGCAGAATGCAATACTTTGCTAACGTAGGTAAAAAATGTGATTTTACACCAATTATAGATGAACATTAATTTCCAGCATAGTACTCTTCATATGTATGATAAAGTAATATTAACACACCACATAGAACATCTTCGAAAACACTAGGATAAATTAACAATTATTATTCCATGGTTTTTTAAAATTATTTCATATATTACAGTGATGTGAAATTTCATGTCTGATTTGTGCAACAGTTGCTCTCATGCTTCATATATACAAAGACTGACCCAGGAGCAATATGGTAGGTATTTTTTTTGTATCATTTGCACAGATAGAGTGGAAAGTATGATTTCAATTACAAGTTACAAGTCATGTATTAATAGCTTACTTACTGTACTATCAAATCCTATTTATAAGCATCAACTGCGTGATATAAAGGCTTTAAGATTCATACATCCACTGGTCAAAATAAAAATAAATCCAAAACTCTTAATAGTTTGTAACAAGTCTGAATCCAAACTAGTTGCAAATATTCACATTAACATGACCTATATAGTGAAAAGTCACTCACTGAATCAACCCACATGAACCTCATGGACATGAAAGTGTGTCAGACTGAAATTTCTGGGACCCACCATTTCAAGGTACGAAGTTTACTGCCAAGCTTTCTCCTAATGTTGTCTTCCAGATTCACTTATGCAAATATAAAGATTAATATTACTGATTTTGTAGCCTACTGAAAATAAGTCAGAATTTTCATCAATAGGAAATAAATAAAACATGTAAAAATAATTAAATGTAAGTACAGTAGCCAAACTACGTCCCAAAAGTAGGTCAGTTATGACAGTTTTGTTTTGTTTGTATTTCCGTTATCATAAAGTTAACATAGTAGTATTTCTTCCAGATTACAGGGTCATGTACAAAAAAAAGTCAGGTTAAGAGTTGTTCCATCAAACATGTGTATAACTTGTTTTGTCAGGAGCTTCAGTTTAAATGTGCATCAATACTACTTTAACAAATTAGTGGCATGTGCAATACTTCGTTAATCTAAGCCAAAAATGCAATTATAAAACCAACAGAGGTCAACATCAATTTTCAGTACTCTTCGAACACAATAAAATATTAACAGAACACAGTGAACATTTAAAAAACACTATGGTAGCATTAATATTCATATTCTAAAATTACTTCATATATTACAACAATGCAAAATTTTGCATCCCACATGTGTAACTATGATCTCATGATTTTAATCCACAGTACCTTAGTTTATAAAATATCTATGAGCAATCAGAGTCAAAAGTACCAAATTTATGCTCCTTCGAATTTGGGAAAATTACCTATGCAAGATTCTTTACAGATGACCTTGGCCATTCAATTTTAGTACCTTTTTAACTATTCTCATACAGAATCAGGCACAAACAAGTACTTAACAAATTTTTCAAACATTCACTTTCCCCATACACACCTTACCTAATCCTAGTATCAACCTAGACATGTAGAAAGTTTTCATGCATATGCTACTGCAAACCTGGGTACCACAAATTCCATACTTGTTCCACAGAAAGGATCATGAAAGACTAACTAGCACAGACTATTGTATTAAACCAATGTACACCTTTTGGTATGAACTTACAAATTCAGTGTTAAGTTGATAGTGTTATATATGCATGATTAATGACGTAACAACAGAACAAAATTAGGCAACTCTACTTGCAAATTACTGCTTCAACTAAAAAAATGATTATACTGTTACACCAAAGTGTGATACAATGGGACAAAATCTATCAATAAATTTCAATACATTTCATTCCAAGCAATAACAAACCTCCCTTCTTGCATTGTAACACAGTACACAGTGTTTCACTACTATGAGGTCAACACTAAAAACCAGGTATTTAAAAATTTGTATTTACGTGCTTACTCATGCATTATTCTAGACACTCTAGCAACGTGGAAGTCAGAGTCCCATTCTTCTCAGCCTTTGCAAATCCACTTAATACACTCATTTTGCAAACAATTCCAATACATATTCGGTCAAAGAACGGACATGAAAGTAATCCATCTCTTTGTCTCTTTTCTTGCCAGCAGTTACTATAAAATTTAAAATGAAACTAGTACATAACTTCTATCCCTTTTCCTTTCCTGTAACTAACACAAGCCACAACTAATTTAATGTGTCAGATAGTAAATGAATAGGTGAATATGACAGAAGCAAATACAAGCACAAGAGTCTTCCCCACTCTCCCACAGTACCAGTCCGAGTGTTACGAGCAAATATTTTCTAGTACCAGTATAAAAAAAACACTCTCATGGGACTGATATTAGTGATATTAGCTCAAGATTGCAAATTTTACTTACATTAATCAAATGTGTACTTCTGTTAACACTGGTAGGACAGACATCAGTAACTATCACTTACTGATGATTACCCAAGAACTTCACTTTTCAAACTAAACATGCAAAATTGTTCCTCATATATAAAGTGTTTCATAATCACTTCAAGCCATGCTCAATACAAAGGAAAAGGCATATGCCTACTGTATCAGTTACTTTGAATGGAAAACTAGTTTGCACCTCAGCCAGTGGGCATTTTTCCTTTTACAATTTTGGCTTGTGTCTGAGACAATCTAACAGTGTTTTAGCGGGAGGCTAATGTGACCACTAGCTATATAAGCCACTGAGTTAATTTATATATGAACAATATATATGAGGACCATATTCTATGGTGTTCATAATTTTATAATACATTACAGTTTCCTTCACAATGAATAACAACTGTTACAGCATGCACAGTGTCAATGGATTGATAAGGGATAGGATAATATACAGTCAACTTCAAGTAGTCTTTTGTTTCATGCAAGATTGTTTCACACATAACTCCACACCAAGACAATGAATATAAATTACATTTTATTCAAAAGTTGAATTCACTTATTTTACTAGTGGTGAAATTTGTACATTTTAGCTGTAAAATAATACTGCTCATTACAGTTGACATGTGTTTTCATAATTATGCAACTTTGTAGTTCCAGAAGCTATTTTGGTGAAGCCTCAGCAACTGCTATAACCACAAAGTGTTGCTGCTAATCCTTTCCATTTCTTCTAGATAATAAAGGCAGGAGTTTGAGGTGATGTGGATAGAAATATCAGGATCTTTAAACAAAACTCACAACAAATATAAATATCTGCAAACTTACATACAAAATCAGAGAGAAAGTCAAAAGGAGTAAAAATGTGACTCTTCTTGTCACTGAGAGTGACAGTAATCAAAATTACATGTAAATAATTTTGAAATTCCACTGCTACAGACATCTGACCGAATCAGTTATGTCAGTTTGTTTTTAAACAACAGAGACCAACTACAGTAAAGTACAGCAAAATTCAAATAAAATAAGTTAACCATATTTGAGATATGGATATGTACAAATGTTTTTAAAGCAACTACATTCAGTATTTAAGGCTGTCAAACACATATATCAACTGGAAATAATATAAACAACTGTATCTTAACACTCAATCACAGAAAAAGGACTTATTTTTCTTCAGAAGAAAAGCTGTGTGCATTAATTGTAAATTATAAGTGAAGACCTCATATACAAGTATTGTATAAATAAGATCTGCACTTTCCTGGAATATTACACAGCTTATTGTGGTAATTCCTGACCATTGTTTTGGGACAACTTATTAGTCCCATCTTCATTGGTCAAGAAATCCTTCTTGGATTTATTAACCCTTGAAGATGGAACCAAGAATAAAGCCACTTCTTCTTCTTCTTGGATTTCTTGAAACTTGAAGATGGGACCAATAGGTTGCCCCCAGACATCAGTAAGGAATTACTATTATCACTTCATAACATCCAAGAAGAACACAGATCTCATCTACTTATTAGCAGGAGCCTGAAATCACGCAATGTATAAAAACATTTAATATAAACATAATACTTTGATTAAACAATGTTATCTTTAAACTATACACCTTTTAAACACTATATTAATAGGCTCGTAATATATCACAGGATACTGTTTCTTCCTCCAGCAATGACTGGTATTATCAAAGAAACTTTGATGTAATCTTCTTTCGCTTCTTTTTTATTCGTACTGATTGGTTAGATTCACCTGATGAAGAGCGAGCTACATTTACAGGTGTGGCACAGCTTCTCAATGAGACCTGGCTAAGTTTTCTGCCTGAATCTGTATTTTTTCTCTTCTGTAGTGTCTTAATAGGTGATATATGTGGGACTTGGCCCTTATCCTCTTTCTCAGATTTTGTACTATATGTTACTTTATTACCACTGCCAGTACCCTGAGTGTCAGATACAGTAGCTCTTGTGACAGGCATTATTGATTTAGCATTACTGTTTCGTGGCAATGGTTTTTTCCTTGTAGGTTTTCCCCTTACCATTGGAAAATTTTGATATGATAAGCCCAAGGATACATTCTGTGGATTCTGGTTTGAATCCCAGACAATATCACAATTCTGGTTCAAAGTAGGAGATTCAGCATTATCACCCAAGCTTATGAATTTCAAATTTACATCAGATTTGTTTAGCAACTTCTTTTCCTTGCTCACCTTAACCATGTATAATTCTTTCAGTTGCACCTTATTTACTAAAGCATCACTTTTATATGGAACTTCTGAAAGAGGAAAATTTCCACAGCTCTTTTCGGTTTTAAAAGCAGACATTTTTAAACGTTTTGGACCTTGTTTAACTACAATTTGGTCTGACATAATCTTTCGTTCATCTTCAGCACATCTAGTTTTGTCAACTGATAAAGAGGACTTAGTATTTACAATTCCAACACCATCTTGGTTAGATCCTTTCTGCCCTTTACATTCTGACATACATTTGGTTGAAGGGGCTTTCAAATATGTACGTTCCTCTTGGCTTTCTCCTTGAGATAGCTTCGTTACACCTGACTTTCGAAACTCGGCAATGCGAATGTCTGTGGGTGAGGAACCTCGAGTTCCTTTCTTTGCCACTGTCACACTTCCTACAGGCGTGGTTCTCTGCAACCTTCCTGACATGATGCCACCTTTGGATACCTTGGAACCACCTGCCAAGACGCCTATTGTAGCACACTTGCTCTGAACAGCTAGAACTTGCTTCAATACCCCACTGCCAGACCCCTGAACATTTTTAAATTTCTTAGATGTTCCTGGACATCTCTGTGAGGAGCACGGTCCAATGTTCTCTTTCGGCTCTGGAAAAACTTTGGCAACCTTTACACAAGAAGATGACTGTGAGCATGAACCAACCTGGAAGCTGGATAAATTCTCTTTACGTTCAGAATCTTCACCAACGTTTTCAATACTATCCTTCACCGATTTCAGATCTGTGTGGCATGGTATACCATGGTGTGAACTACTGGAAACCTTGACAGAACCAACCTTAGACTCAGAAGACTTGGTAACAAGAGGAGCAAGACGTCGAGTCCGTGCACAGTTTGTGTCACATCTGTTGGTTGTCAGACGATTCTTTCTGCCTGAAGAGTGTTTGAGGCGTGGAGGCACCCCATTAGACATTCCAGCCATACCACCAACCTGACAAAGATTAACCCAATGGGTTGCGTCTCCTGTCAGTATGTACTGCTGGGAATTATTTCAACCGAAAAACATTTTTGTGAACTGTGGCAAGCAGGACAAAATGATCAATATAGGACAGTAAACATGCATCTACAGAAAGAAGAAAAGTTATGGTAAATATGAACTTCAGTTAACTGTTGTTACTATAAACAAATTATTTATGATGTAATGGATAGTTTTAATGAGAGGATTTTAAAAACTTCACACACAGTGTGGTGATACAAGGATTGGTCAAAGGTATGCATTTCATTATAAATTTAGCAATATAAATAATGAACCTGTCCACAATTTGCCACCATGGATATACAACAGAAAAACCAAATGCAGGTATGATAAGTTTATGCACATTGATAAACTTAAGTACTTAATATTCTTTCCTTCAAACTAAGAAGTGTCAATTTAAGAATAACAGACCTATATTCTATTCAAAAGATAAGAATAAAAATTAATACAAATCAAGTATTGTGGGATGTTATACACAATGTCAACTGGTAAACACTCAGTGAACTTTCAGAGGCATGTAATGACCCCATCTTCAGGGTTAAGTAGAACCAGTAGTACTTGGATTGCTTGACTCTGAAGTGAGAGACAGCACATGCCTCCAAAATGCTGGCTAACTATATACCAGCTGACACAACTTAACATCCCAGAAGACTTGAATCTCCATCAACACCACCAAAAAATACCTTATATCGAGGAAAAATTAAGAAATATATAAGAAATGGCATCTATATAACATATATCATACCTCCAGAAAAGTAACATTCTTACAGATTAACCTGACAGCAAAACACTCTCCTAGCACATTGAGCTGATTGAGCCAATGTGGCTAGTTCTGGAACATGAGCTACACTGATGACACCAATCTATACATTATTTCCATACCTGTCCTCACTAGGAACGGATGTAGGATATCAGCAGTGACACGAAAAGGGAGTTTAGGTACTGGATGAATAAGTGCTTACCAGTAATTCATGACTATTATACACACTGGCTTCTAAACAAAAGAGGTTCTGCCTGGCTCTTGGCGCACTCACTGCAGGAGGTTGCGACATGCGGGTATGCAGTTGTTTTCTGATGTGGTTTGTTTAGTTGGGGCCTGTTTATTTTGAGTGCTTAATACATTTTCAAATTTCGAGTTTCTGTGCTATAATTCCGAATGGTCCTTGGGGGTGGAGGGGGGTGCTGGTGCTGCAAGGGCAGAAAGCCTTATTGACTGCAAGGTATGGAAACAAGAGCTATTGGTATAATGTTTGGATTTCATAATTAATTGTTGCAAAAGGGCTAGGCTTCAGGCAGCTTGAGGCAAATGCAGAGGTGACTGCTCACAGTGAAATGGGAACTGACTGGATAAATGTTTATTTTTAGTGGATAATGAGTCATCTTTTTTGAGTACATATTTTGAAATGTTATATTAATATGTGTTCTTACATTACAATACATTCAGTTAAATTTTAAACATTTTTTTTTATTGCAATATCTTTCATAGCAGTCAGGTAGACAGGGCTCAGTTGCCCAAAAACCTATTAGCCATTATTAAATTAGAAACCCAATCTTCTGATAGGCTAGGTTCAACACACTGCTCTCTCCTACACTTTAAACAACAAAATGAGGTAATAATAACGCACCTCTGCCATACACAGTATTTTTTAAGATGTTTCTAATAGCAACAAACAATTTACAGCATGAAGATAACGAGTCCTCTGGGATATTACACGACGTTGCCTGGTAAACAGTTACCAGCATTACAAAACAGAACACTGCCCCTGAAATATCGCCATACCTGTCAATCAAAATAACACAACAAAAGACTTCTGAATCTTTTTCAGTAATACTGTGGAAACATCAAAGCTTGAAATTTTTAGTGGATTAGGCTACAATCAGCTCAAATATTTTCACATTCCCAATTCTGTGTATTGTAATTCAATTGGTACAATTCAAACAATGAATGCACACAGTTTTATTAAAATAACAATAATATTACAACACACCAGTTCCTACATGTTTCAGGCCTTATTGGCCCATTGTCACGGAGCATACAATTGTACAGGACAGTTGCTAAATATTTTCTGCGTGTAGCAGAGCCATTGTAAATTCTTCAATTTGTAATCTGTGCACTTAAAAACATAAAATTTAAATCATGAATTTACTGAAGTTACTTAAAAGTTATAAAATATTGGTAACCACAGCCATGATATGTATAAATGGAGGTATGAACTGTGTTGAAATGAAAAATAAAAATACTATAAAATATAAAATGCAGAATGACAGTTATAGTACATACTGGTAACTGGAACAGCTTGTTTTATCTCACAAATTAACCAACTTGTTGCACAAAATTTTTGTTTTACAGTAAGTTTATTTCATGCCTCTACATGTTTCAAGCACATGTGCCTGAAACTTGTAGAGGCATGAAATAAATTTACTGTAAAACAAAAATTTTGTGCATCAAGTTGGTTAATTACTGAGATAAATATACTGAGATGCACGGTCAGCAAAACGTAAAAAAATTGGAGCAGCTTGTTTTTCTTGGTTTCACAATACTAAAATATGGGAGATAGGCTAGAAGATATGTAAGCATGTAATTAAAGGAAAAATACCAGCCCAGCCTATCTTCCAGCCTACCTCTCATACCTTAGTACCATGAAACCCAGAACAACAACCTGCTCCCATTACTGATATGTACTGCAACTGTTGTTCTACATTTCATAATACTTTATAACATTTGTATTTTTTATTTTAACACTGTCTATACCTTCTTTTATACACGTAATAGCTGCAAAGAACAATATTTATAACTTTTTAATAAGTATTGTAATTCCATGTTCTAAATTTTATAATTTTCATTGCACAACTCAGTCTGCTACACATATATTACACACTTAGGAGTTTTCAGTAGTTCTGTTATACACAGAAAATGTTAAGTAACAATGCTGTACAATTGTGTGTTCCTTGATGATGGGCTGATAAGGCTTGAAACATGTAGGAGCTAGTTTGTTGTAATTTTATTGTGATTTTAATAAAATTTTGTGCATTTAATGGTTCAAGCTGTAATAACAACTGAAATACATTCCTAAGTCCACTGAATACAAATTCAAACCAACTTTCCAATTTATAATTGGAACCTTCTAATGATATGAATTATACACACCTAATGCTTATTGCAGGGAACTTGATAAAAAATATGGAGTCAAAGAATTTATAAAACTTAATTTTCATGCCCATAGTGAAAAAATTTTCAAGACGGGTTTTACAAATACTCGAAACCTTTAATTAACAGAATAGTTTCACCTTCAAACCCTAAACCAATTCTATTATGGCTACCTGCTCAGTAACTAATCAATATAAATATCATAAATGCTTTGAACTCACTGTCGTGTAAATGAAATAAAGTCATTTCTCTTAAGTGTTATAATTAAACAGAAATTACTATCTGTAAAGTGAATAAAAACCATATGAGGGAATAACATGAATCTATCATCCTACATCACAGCACACATATAAATAATTTTAGTATCACAAAATAAATAAATATAAGAGACTATATTGTACTAGAGTATCTCTCTTTTTGTCACCACATCAAGCATGGCAGCTTTATCACACAGAAGGCATGCATCTGCAGGCCACCCTGTGACACCTGCTGTGCTAAGGGCAATGATAAAAGAGATGCTCTGTAATTTCACAATATCCATCTGCGCATTATAATTCAATTACCCAATTTGAACCGATGAGTGCACTCAGTTTTATTAAATCACAATAAGATTACAATACACCAACTCTTACATATTTTGGGCTCCATTGGCCCATCATCAAGGAGCACACAACAGGTGCCAAAACATGTTGGAGCTGGTGTGTTGTAATATTATTGTGATTTAATAACAATGAGTGCATTTGTTGGTTCACATTGTACTAATGCTCTGTAAAGTCATGCTTTATCATAATAACAAAAGCCACTAGTTTCTAAGAACAGAGCTTACTTTGCTTCTACAGAAATTTTTCAATTTAAAATAAACTTCGTCACATAACACTTGAAGTCCCATTTGGACATCTGTCTTTCCAAGCAATACTGACAATAAACACACCAGTCATTAACATATAACCAACACTCTGAAAATAATCAAGTCTCTTTACACTGCCTGTTATTAATGTCATCATTGTACAAATGTAAGTGTCCTACCTGTGCATTATATGGCTGGCATTTCACTTGTTTTTGGTCTTGCATCATCTTATGAACACAGTTCTGGTCTGGTAAACAATTAATTTTTAACCAATCACGCATCCCTGACAAGGAACGGAATTCTGAATTTGGGATCCGACTCCAAGGATTTGAACCTGTCAAGTCCAAGATGGAAATCCCTAAAGCTCGACCAACCTACAACAATGAACGATATATATACACACACATACACACGCACACACGTAATATAGCAACAGACACTTAAAACCTTCATCCTATGGATGTGACATGCAAAGATTACTTTTGAATCACTCAGCTGTTGGACATGTGACAAGAAAAACTGCATCCTCCTCCATTTCAATGTTCAATAATGAGTATGCCAAACTAGAGTATTACACGATTGCATTCAGTAACATGTTTCAGCACATGAGGTAATCAAATTCAAAATTTCTGAATAGTGAGGATGATCATACCACTGTGCCTCAAATAGGACCATTTTCTGCAGTTTTGTGTTACTGATGTGCAAAGATATATTTTTCTCTCAAAAACTAGTAAAGATGGGGATGGTCTGTATCCCACAAACAACACTACAACGATTGTAGAAATGCTGTCTGCTGGTGGATAAATTCTTACTGTTGTTTACATTTCATTACAAAGTTAAATATTTTTTGTACTTTAAATAAAGGACATAATCCTGATTTCTTACACTACACTGGAAACTAAACACATTCTTTAATCTTCACTGATAATTTGATAAACATAACATCATAACTGAGAGACAAAGCGTTTTTCATACACCCCTGTCAAATCACTACATATTCCTTGGCATTCTGTACACTACGATGCAATAAAGAAACTAAGAGGATTTCAGAAATTGTGTCTTTTAATACAAATGTACCTACACAGTTGTTTCCCTATTAAAAATTATTGATAATTTTCTTGTTACCTTACCTCTTCAAACACTTGCGGCGTGTATTTTGGTGGCACCATGGATGATGCAGCAGCAGAAGTTTTGCTGTCTTTTACACAGGGTGGCAAGATATTGACCAATTTCCCTGTGTTGTAATTGCATTCTAAAGTGTAGCTATGAACAAGACCTGTTGTCTTAAGTACTGCAACTCGACCCGATCCTTCTCGGCTCATTCCACCACGCCTGTCTCTGCACATACAGTTATTTATTGGATTCCTTATATACGTAAGAACAAAACACACTTCCACATAGGATATCCCTCAGCATGTATAACTTAACATCAGTCACAGAAGACTTATATAAGTTAAAAATAATAATATGGACAGCATATCACCATGTAATAGAATAAAATAATTAACATTCTAAATGTCATGAAGCCTTCACAGTGACAAAATTCAATAAAATCATCTTGGACAGACAGCTGCATTAGGTGGTTCAAAATCTCCAAATGTTTCAAAAACTAATTCCATCTCAATCATCAGGATTCTGACACAACAAAACCCTAATGACACAGACAATAAGTAAACTGTGAAGTTTTGTGAATGCACCAAATATGGAATGGCACAAACGTCAGTTCACTGTATTTTCATGTATATTCTACTAAGTGGTAAACTGACTTTTGGGCTACTCTGTACATTGGAACATTCACATTTTCAATTATTCAAGCATATTCTCCCTATCATCTGCCTAAGTAAACAGTATTTTACTACATTTCAGGTGCACAACACAATCAAGGGAAATAATTCTGAATACTTAAACATACATGGAACATTATTTAGTTTTTAACGTTACTACCTCAGATACATAATCCTCTCAGTGAAATTACATGCAGTGAAGTGGAAGTTTGGAGAATTCAGTGACATGACCTTAGGTAACAACATGCACTCTATGCTGTCCTCCAAATCTTCAAAGTAATTGCCATACATGAAAATACCTGGAAATAACAAAAGTACATATAAGGACAATTATAATGATGGTGGTGGTGATGATAATACACCATTCATCTACAAATGAACACAAATGTTCAACAGATATAGAGTCAAATCTTGGTGTATAATTTTTCAAAATGTTCACTGACCCCAATGAAAGCTTGTACATGAGAATGCATGTGTTGTTCCCACAGTAATGCCAGCCCCAGTAGTAATAAAATAATAATAATAATACTTAAAAATGCCACTGTAAATAACATTACCACTCAGTGTAAGAATAAGAAAGTACGGGACTTACAAGTAGATGGTCAATAACACAGGGTATATACGAAGTAATTGAAAAAAAAAAAGTCCTGCACATTTACTGTAAGTAGTTGATAGAGGCTGAAAAGGTAGGGTAAGTAAAGCTACTTTTAAAAACAAATGTTAATATGTGTTGTTGTTATGAAATGGCAGTGTTCATTACAACTCAAGAGCTAATTTTAACCCAACAGAATGCCTTAGTTTTAGTTATTTCAATGAGGTCCTACTGATGATGACAAGCAACAACAGATCTGCTAGTAGAGTTTGCTGGCAACATTAACATTATACCAAAAGCATTTAAGTTAGATTAGCATAGAGAGGAAGTGAGGATGACATGAATTTAGGCATCAAGACATGTATGATTGGCAGTGTGTGACATAATATGTATACAAGCTACAGCACATTCCAAATCAAGTTGCATGATATTTGCAATATATAGCATATCTCATTTATAAAGCTTTCCTGTTATTTGATTTTTCCGTGAAAGAGAGTGGGACCAACTTCAACAAATGTGAAAGTATAACAGAAAAAAATCAGAAACCAAACATAAAGAACAATCAGATGCTATGCCACTTACAAAACAACAGAAAATTTACAACATAGACTATACAGACAGGTATAAACGAAGGAAAATTAAAAAATCTAAGGACGTATGACAGGCATAACAACATACAACAAGATCTATTAGGACATCAGATATGTCTGGGAAGAGGATATTAAAATATAATGAGGTGATAGGAGAAAGACTGAACAAGTGAACATGCAAAGTGGAGAAATCTTTGCACAACCTTTACATCTGTATACAGAAAAGGGTTAATAAAGCATGGAAGGTAAAACATTCATCACAAACCCTTTTTTGAAGCATGTCCATGTAAATCTACATACAGGTACAATCCACTGTCTTCAGATCTAGTTGTGACTTTCTTAGAATGAACTAGATTTGACAGTCTGTCCTCAGACTTGTTTGAATCAAAACATTTAGAGTTAACACTCTTTAAACATTCTCCTTCATGCTGCAGATGTCTGCAGTCTTCTTTACTACTCATGTCAGCACTGGATCCTCCACAACTGGATCCTACATTGTGGTCAGTACTAGACACTTTTTTACATATACTGGAAACAGTATCTGATAAACTATCATCAATATTAACCACACTGCTGAAGAATGAATTACTTATTTTTTCATTCACTTCATTTGTACAAAGTGGAACTGTAGGTGCTTTCACAATTGAACCAACACATGCCAGGAGCACAGACTTTTCAGGTAGGCCTTCACAAGGAACAGAAATGGTGCTATTGGAATGTTTGGATGTAACATCACCATTATCTACAGCATTCAGTACATTGTCACAAACTGTAGAAAAAACATCTATTTTGTCTGGCAACACCATTTTGCTACTATTGCTACACGGACTACTACCCACACTCTCATTGGTACTAGGTGCAGAATAAGGTGTTGATTCATTCTGCTCGTCATCTAAACTGAGACCTGACACTTTGTTTTCTATACTTGATATTCTGTTCGTATCAGATAAGCATTGTATATCTTCCACGTTCCTTGAATTATCCTGCTTTTCAGCACTCACAGATTCAACAGAAGATACAGTAACAGCATCCCGACATTTCTGTTCTCCTTGTTCACTTACATCTAATATGAGATCACCACTAGTCTCACAATCAATGTTTGAAACGAAAGAATCCACTGTCAATTCTTCCTCTATCTCTAGCCCATGGTGATAGTATTGTATCAGAGAACGTGCAGCATATATAGATGGATGTAATTCAAATGCAGGATTCAAATACATGCGATTTAAATTGACACCTCGTGTGTCAGTGCGGTAATGACCCTGTGAGACTCCATCTGGATTCAACATTGGGATCAGTTTAAACACATACATTTTTCTAAGCAGAATAGCTATTGGATCATCACGTGCCAAGAGAAGGTTCAACAGGCCATTCAGAACAAAGCTCGATGGTGTTTCACCTGGATGTACTCGGGCACTAACAAATATAACCTGTGAAAGTAAAACAAATTACAAAAAGTTCATTATGTTATAACACGGGCAATGTAACAAATGAGGTCAACACAGGACAAAAAAAAATCAAAACCAAGAAGTTACATTTTCTGCCCTGCCTCTATGACAATGCAACAATGCCTCAACTCTCAAATTTCTTTCCATCATGTAATGCATTTGACCCCTCTCATTATTTTGCTGTCACATCATAACACATTTCCTGAACACTGGTACTAAATTCAAACATCACCTTCAATATGTATACTAAAAATTATGCTAGAGACTGAGCCATATATATCTGCCATGTTATATGTTAAAAAGACTGTTAATGTCACAGGAATTAGAATCACAGTGCATATAGAAAAATCTGTCTTTCAGTACAGGGTGATTGCCATTTGCATACAGTGAAGCAGAAAGCCACCACATTTGACCCACAGTGTGCCTCTAGTCCCCAAACATTAATTCAACACATTATATGTGGAACCCAAATTGCACAGGGTTTCTCTGGATTCTTACAATCCAGTCCTTCAGACCAAAGCTATAATGTCAGCATGGGAGACAAAGAACCTTCTTGGCATCTGCACTGCTAAGTAAAGCCAACTATACCATGGTAAAGAGCAGACCAACAGTGCAATAAACTTTGGTGCTGGATGAGTTGGACAGGTGTAAAAATAAATGTACGCAAAAAATATTCTAGTTCCTTATGATAAAAGAATCTAAACTCTGAATGACACTTTCTTCGGCCCAGGGCACTTGAAGCAAATAAATACAAATATTTATAATACATAAAACTGACTTAACCAGTGTACATCCATCTGCAGAATCTCATCACATAAATTACAACATAGCAATAGGTTGTGATCAAAAAAAAGGTAAATTCAAGGACAAGAAATTTTATGTGGCTAGTAAAATTAAGTAAACTACATTAATAACATACGAAATTAAAAATGTAATCTAGTTTACTTCTTCTGTATGTCCATGAGATTAAGTTGCAACTTCTTCACATTCTACTAAACACTCAACACCTTGCTCTCAGTACTATTAACAGCATTCATCATGCATTCATTCCATGCATAAAGTAGACATTTTTCCATGTCAAACACTGTGTACAGTACAGCAACCCACCTAACTACCAAACTGGTTTCAGCCTCATCACCAAGTTATAACAACAGACCTCTGTCAGTATCTTAGTTGGGTTACTCCACCATACACAATGTATGACAAGATGAAACAGAGGCGGCAGGAAATTATAAATGAAAATAATTTTTTTCAAATTACTTCCAACTGAAAGTACATAAATGAGAGCAACAGGCCAATTTATGCTCAATTTGAAGAAATATGTTGAAGGAAATTTTATTGTTATTCTTACAGCTCTTTTGGCAAGGCTGATAAAAACATGCAGAGAATCAAGTGAAGCACAGATTCAAGGAATGTGAGATCCAGGTTTCACTGTATTTAGCACACTTTACAGCTCGCTCATATTTACATGCTGAACATTGTTTTGTCACTTTACCTTGCTGTGGAGATCATTGCTCCCATTCAATATCATTACATTAGAATACAATTGGAAAATTTCAGTATATATGTGCAGAGACAATTGCAAAATGGATTACACAGTAGCAACAATCCAAGAAAATAAATTACCTTCTTTCCATGGAATCGAAATGGCCTTGGAACATCAACCATTGGAAACAAATGCTTGAGTCTAATTTCTCTTTCTGAACTCACATTATGGTGTGATGATATAGTAATTAGATCTACCAAACGCCCCTCCAAGGAATAACACACACACTCACGATGGTAGTAGATTTCATCTAGGCAATTCGGTGTTTGAAATTCACCTACAACATTCATCAAAATATGCACACATGAAGAAGTAATGCAAAGTGTACACTACTTTAGCCAATTTCTGAATACAACTGATTCTAATAAGCATTATATTTCCCAGCATCTCTTTACTCATTTCAAGAAAATTATCTTAAATAATTATAATTTACCAGAAGGGTTTTTGAAGCGTGCATCAACAGAATTTAACTTCTTCTGTAATTCAACGTACGTATATGGATACGTGAAGGCAAAGTATGTAGTGGCTCGGATATTTTCTAAGGTGCGGTACTTGAAGCTTAAAATAAACACATTATCATCAACCTGAAAACAGAACAATTATTAAAATACAGTATTCTTTAACAGGGACCGTGTTGACAGACAACAGTAAAGTTTGATGTAACATCACACATCATAGGTTCTGACTGACAGCAATAAGATGCACACCCATTGCCCTAATTTTTTAACAGTATAGATGGGTAAGACATAGAAAAGAAGATAAAGGTACAAATAGGACAGAATAACTCCTGATACATTGAACCTGTGCATGTGCTAAAATGGCAGAACAGATGAAGGGACACAGTTATGTAACAATTGTAGAGACCTTTCACTCAATTTAAAACAAGGATTATACAAATGAAGTGGTAATTTTTGCAACGATTTTTCTTCCTAGAACTTATACTCTGCCCTCCAGTTATGGCATACTGTCATGTATTCTTCTACTTCCAAATTTGACTTAAAAGCAATAAAAACATTACAAAAATAATAACCTGCAATGCTCTGACAGCTATTCTCATCTAATTCTCTTGGGCATAAGCATAACAAGTATTTATTTGCTACAGTAACAGAAGCTCACCAACTTACAATTTAACACATTAACCACGTTTGATATGATACAGGCATACATAAATTCAGCTATCACCCTGCATGGTAGCAACCTTCAATCCTTCTCTCTCCCATAGGTACATACAGTGTAAGAGGGTTTCTCCTTGATGCGATCCCAATGGCTACGGCCTGGCACCATACGAAATACTGGTGTCATCCCTTGACTATACATCTTTGTCTGACGGTTCAGGTTCACAATATTGAGCTTCACAAGAACAAATGGTGCTCCACCTATGAGTAATGAAAATTAAATAATTAAGGCACTGAAATTTTTACTTACATAAGTACAAGCAAAAACAGCTAGATTTATTACTATCATCTTTTTTTTTTAACTAAATTCCCCAGTGTATGGAATTCTCACAATCTTTACCATTTCTACAACAGACTCCACTTTATCCAGTCGATTCAGATTCTTAATACTTTTTCTTCAACTATATTAATACTCTTCACACCTTGGTCCCAAAATCTGTTCTTTCCACATTTTCTACTTCTTAGAACTTTATTTCCATTTTCTTGGGTTTGTTCACTCCTGGAAATCACTTTCAATGATCAAGTTTCATTTTACTCACATCACGGTACACACTTATGAGACACACAATTAAACAAGATCATCCCGATGTGTAAGCCTATCAGGCTGGAGCCTGATGTGAGTAAAATGAAATATAAAGTTATAACTCAATGTGCATGAAAACTTATGTAACTTTGATCAACCAGCAGTCAGTTAAATGGTCCTGAGTCCAACTCTAAAATCCCCTGCACTTTTTTTTTTTATGAGTCACTCTTCTTCCTATGAGGTTCAAACCCACACACAACTGTAGACAATCTACTGTAGGATATACTTCTAACAGGCTAGCGTACACTCTGTACAAGGACTAGCATATGGGCTAGACTGACACACCATACTTTGATTACCAACAGTAGAAATCACTTTTACTCTTCCCCAAAAAAGCATCCAGGCTAGGAATGGGCTCCACCCAGCCTCCTATTCAGTGGGTAAAAAGAGCTCTTTCCCTGTGTGTAAAGTGGTCCAGGCATGAAGCAGATCACTCATCTCCATCTAGTGTTAAGGTTAATAACGAGTGGTGCTACACCTCCAGATTTCCATATACCTTCATGGTGTGCACAGTAACAACTTCACCCATACGTAGATTTAAGTAAAGAAACATGCACACACATACACATCAATCATGCACTGAATTACACAACAAACTTATGGAGTGCACTGTAAACACAGTAACTTCTAACTTTTCTGCAACTGAAAGCAGCATACAAACAAGGTGTGAGGGTGTTACCTAGCTTTATTGTAACCAGGACAGGGACCAGTTACAGGTTCATATGAACATGGTAATGAACTGTGGGGTTCCACAAAATGTAGGGAACTTCTGGACTAAATAGACAACTACTATTTCCTCAAGATGGTCTGTGATCTATGAAGTTGGCTATAAAACATCAGGAATTCTAAGGTAATTTCTTGTGCAAGTATTCTTGCTGCTGGCCCACTCATTTTCTACAATTTGTTTGGATAATTATCTCATCTGACTTATTAGTAAAAATCACAACAGTAAACGAGTATAGCTTACCTTTAACACCAAAGTAAAACCATGTCCTGTAACTGTTTTCAAATTCTGTTCCAGCACAATCTGGTTTAGTCCATATGTTAAACTCAAAGTCTGGAATTTCTTCACCAGGACTATTTTTGCCTGGGTTCTGATGTCCTAAAAAAGGATATGGAACTTTAATGTATGTTTCACACAGTTCCTCATTTTATTATCACTTCATTTAATTCTAGTTAAAGGCCTGAAAGTAAACCTTCATCAATGATTAACCTGTATCACCACACACAACTGATGTTGGACTCTTTAACACTACTGGCAATTGACCTGGAATGTCACATGCTGGTCTCTGTGTGGAAATTCTAATGCCCATGCTACGTGAGAAAAAATATGAATGGCACAAAATACACTTGGTATTTAAATATGTCGGCTAAAGGTGAACAAAAATCAGGAGAACTTCAATTTCTTCATGTTTAAACCATGATTCACAGTGTCAACTGACCTTCAACCAGTCAGGTTAGATCAATCGCTGATTGTCATTATGGAATTTCTTTCATGCACTGATTGAATCTTCAAGGCTATAATCTCTTGTTCAACAGAGTCAATACACAGCATGTTTTAAAACATATAAATTAGTTATATATTGAAGAACAATTTTTACCAGACATCTAATATACACAATGATAACATCTTTTCAGATTGGAAAAAAAATAACTCATGGTGCTCCTCAAGAATAAATTCTTGGCCCCTTATTGTCTCTCATTTACGTCACCGATTTGCCTAAAGCATTAATTCAGAATGTTTTACTGATACTTTTCACTGATGATACCAGCATACTTGTTACTGACTCAAATATTGATTTTAAACTCAATGTGAATGTAGTATTTGAACACTTAAACACCTGGTTTAATGTAAATTTATTATCATTAAATTTAAAAAAAAAGGGGTTTCATCCATTTTAAAACAAAGAATGCTCATGAACTAAATTGTAAATTACTACATGAAAACAAATTTATTGCTAATTTATGTGATACAAAATTTCTAGGATTATGTCTCAAAGACCAAATGGATTGGAGAGTTCCTATAGACCATCTTATGACTAAATGAAGTTAATTATAGTACGCTATTAGAACTACAAAACAAATAACGTCACAAGAAATGTTAATAAAGGTATATTATGCCTATTTTCACTCATTAATGTCATATGGCATAATATTGTGGGATAATTCTCCATGCAGTATTCATATATCCAGATTGCAGAAAAAAATAATAACAATTACTAATTCCAGGAATAGGGGTCATGTAGAAATTTATTCAAAAATCTAAATATTTTTACTTTTATATTACAATATATATTCGCATTACTAATAGGGAGCTATATAGTACTAACTCAAATACCCATAACAGAAATACCAGATATGGCTCCATTATTCATCAAACAATATCAAATCTGCATCCACATCAAGAGGTTCCTATCATATGGGACTCAAGGTTTTTAACAGTTTACCTACTTATATAAAGGACATACCACAATTTGATAGTTTGCCTTTTTCACTGTTTTATAAGACATGTTCTTGTAAGGGTATGTGTGACTGCACCACTGCTGCATGAAGCAGAAAAAGTAAGGGGCTTTCTGGACTACATAAACAACAGACAAAATAATATACAGTTCACAATAGGGACAACAACAGAGGACCACCTTCCTTCCCTGGACATTAATATTTACAGTTATGAGGATGGCTCCTTGGGCCACAAGAGTACAAGAGTACACAGGAAAATGAACAACAGAAATCTCTACCTGACTGTAAGAACACACCACCAAGCAAAAAGCACACACACATCCGCAAGATCAACATCTCCACCAAACTGCACATAAACCCATAGGTACTAGGGTTAAAAACTGCGCTTGTGTTTTTGCTCGTCTTGGAACAGACCGTACAAATTAGTGAATAAAACATAAAGTCCTATTACTGGGTCTCACACTCAGTACACATTTGTAATGTACAAATGAGTAGTTCCGAAAGAATTATAAAAGGCTTGTGCCCACCAGACAAAGTGTGTATCTAACATACATTCAACAAACTTGCTGTATCTTGCAAACCACAACCAAACCAAACTTGTATAATAATAAGAAATTCGAACAGAAATATCAAACACTGCTCACGAAACTGGACCGTATTCTGCACATAAACCTCTTTGAGTAAAGCGCCTTACCATTCTGTTTCTTAGAAACCAACTCAACATGGGCCAAATTGCCCGAATCAAAATTGGAAACAAACGTAAAACCCCCACATTCAATATCCATTGCAGTCGTTAGGTTATACAATGATGCATTTTGGATAGATATGGGGTGTTATTACGTCCTTTTTGCTCTGAAAAAAATAAATCTGAAATTAATATTAAAAAAGCACTCGACTAGACTCCAAAGTGGGTTATTTGTACGTATCCATGTACAAACTTTCCTATATTATCCTTAAAATACACAACCGCGTTTAGAAACATATGTAATACACTTTCTGTCAAAAAATTATTTAACATTCTCTAAAAATGTGCATGTAATCACACAAACGTAAGTTTTTGTTTTCAATTGGCATATTTAACCATCCAAACCGACACAAACATTTGCCTGTTCACAGCTTATGGAGACGAAGCGCATTCAAAATAGTCCACATCAAAGTCATTTCATGGCACATAAAAATGTTATCTTCGAAACAAATATAAAACAATTCTCTCTCACTTAAACTTCAATATAGTACATGTTCAGTCCCAATTACAGACACCACACAACAGCCATTATTATTTTGTTATGATGGGTCGATACATTCGCACAGTCGATATCGCAATTGATCATGGATTAGGGCGATGTTCTGTGGAGTAGGGCGTGGATCAGGAATAGTAATATAAAGCACGTAAAAAATTTTTCGCTTTCGCAGTCCTCTCCCATGTTGACAGAGATGTAGTTGAGTTATCCATTTATCGGAGAGGTGCCCGACGTTTCGAGAAGCGCCAATCGCGCAGTAACACCGCGCCACAGTATCTGTACAGTTCATAACCATCTCGGCCCTTTCCAGCACTTTTTCTGAGTGTTGGCGTATCACCAGATCAAGATTATTTTTTGCCAGTTCTATTTTCTTATTCCCTCAGTTTTAATGACATTGCCATATCTTCAGACATTCTTTGCAAGGGCATGGAAATTCTTTGTTTAAAGAACATATAACGCATGTATTCAATGTTGTGAAAACATCTAAATGAGTATGAGTTGGGCGATACACTTTACAATCCTGAACTCTGGCAGACGTTGGAGCCGTTGTCCCACACGTGTGGCGCTGCTATCGTGGCGTACAAACATTTTTTTCAGACGGACGAAGGTTTTAGGCTATTCCTATAACTGCATTTGGATCGATTTTACAATCCTGGACTCAAAATGGCAGCCAGCGCACGAAGTACCAAACAGCGCTATATCCGTGAATTGTAAAGCGTACCGCCAACCACCACATAAACTTCTAGTGAAAATACATGTACACATTTTTAAACAATGTATGATGGAACTTTGAGCATTTAAATTATTATTGGAATTACCTTGCCTTGGATACATCAGCTTCTGGTCCGTGCTGATAATTACTGGGTAAAACATAGACACCTTAAAGAATAACGCAAGATGTAATTCATACCTGTTCTAGAAGCAAACATGGATACAGCAACATGGTTAACATTTTCACATTTATGATGATCAAGTCTGCTGGGATGTAGACTAGCAAATTTACCAGTATGTGTAAACCAAAATTTATACGTCTTATCGCCACAAGGCAGGGCCGAATTATAACATGAAGATACCCAATTCATCCAGTGGCGTACGTAGGAATTTTGTTTGGGGGAAGGGGGTTTCAACAAGTTCAGTTGAGGACAGAGAGAAGATCTGTGGGCGGTAGCCCCCTAGTCAGGGGTTCTGGAGGCAGCTGTAATTTGGTACAAGAAATTTCATTCATATAGTAAAATTTTCTTAATTTTTGGTACTTTAAGACTATTTATGATGATAACCAATTTATTTGTCATTGCTAATGTAAAACAAATGCGAACCTAGGTAGTTTTAGAATTTCACTGCCTTTTTTCCAAACATCTTTGGGTGTTGGCATCCCAAATTTGGCAATTTTTAACAGTTTTCACAATTGGGTTGAGTTTGGTATGATTTTGGAGGGCCTTTGGCATTTCGGGGGGGGGGATTTGAACAATCCAAACCCCCCCAGTACCCACAGAATTCATCCTATGAATATGTTGCAAGTCCAATACTTGGAAACAACGCATCCCTTGAGGAAGCCTTAATTTGAAGCAATAATAGTGCATTTTCAGCAAAGTATTATCAGCCTGCTCCTTTTTCCTGTCTGAAATGAAAAGTGAGAGCCACATTTCAAGTTAACCCTCTATGCCATATTGTAACCTAGGATAGCATTCAGTATATGCACAGTACAACTCCTTGCATCCAGTAGCTGATACTCCAGAAATCCTGATACTTTGGCAATACAGAGAAATAGGCCCAAGTAAAAAATCTTAAGTATGTGTATCATTCATGTAGTGATTCCATGATCTTCTTGTGATTGAGCCAACTGAGCTATTATAATGGCTTCCAAATATACCAAGATGCGATATTTCCTGACCTCTCATCTCCTTCTCCATCAATTTCTTCAGCTATGAGGACTCCTGATCCACAGTCTGATATTCCTTCAACAGCTATGGCAGAAACTGACAAGACTCCAGCAAACACAGAAGGGGACCCTGTTGCCCCTGAACCAGCAGCTGAAGGAGATATCCAAATGGAATACTCCTCAGATTAGTTACGCCAAAATGTATGAGCAGCGGCAAAAAATTACCTGTAAGAATTTCGGTTAGTAAAGGCAGTGTCTGATAATCCAAAATATTTGATAATCTGGTACCTGTCTGGTCATGTGGATGATAGATTCAAGGAGCTGTACAGCATGTAGTATTACAGTATTGTTTAGACTGAATTAATTTTGTGTACCACAGTATCTCTGAAGGCATAAATTGGTATCTGTAGTATCATACTTGTCTTATAAAGTAATTTAAAAAAAGCCAGCAAAATGCATGGTCATAGTCTGCAATGAAGCTTTGTAGGTAATCCATTATTTGAGGTGCTGGATGGCAGGATATATATATATATATCCTGGTTTTGTCATTTTTAAATTTCAATTGTAGTGGTATACAGTGGACTAGCATTTGTATTTCAAATATTTAATTATACCATCAACTTTTGTGCACATAACACTTTCGTTATTATGAAAACAGTTTTGTAATGCACAGGTAACATCCAGTCGTATACACATACAGAAGGAAATTACAGTTTCACACTGATCTGGTATATGCACTATGTCCTTGTATTTATACTTAAAGAACTATGAACCCAAAAATATTCTCTGGCATAAGGAGAATCACAAAAACATCGATCACACCACAGCACTTTTTTGGATAAAACCTGTTCAAGGATTATCCTACCCAATGAGTACCGGCCATAAAAGTCTGCTGGGGGATTAAGGTAGCTATCCCACTGACATAACACCATCACTTTGACCTCTTCATCTGACCAAGACCTTCAGCACTTTACTACTCCCTCTGCAGAGTCAAACACATGGAATTACATAGTGGAAGGTCCAGGCTTTGTGGCAGATGGCTAAGACACCTCCCAGTACATGTAGCACAACAAGGCTTGGACAGTGTAGGTCACATGAGGATGGGCACTGTCACTACACTCGTTGCAAGCATGCAAGGACAATTTCTCTTGGTGGTAGTATGAAGGTCTTGGAGAACTCTGTGATACTGCTCTACATTCATGGTCCTTGGTCCTGCTGGGCTGGGTGTGCCTGGAATGTCACTTTTATCTGTCAGACTGCGCCCAAACATGCAAAAGTGCCCTTTCTTTTGTGCAGCCTGTAGCTGAATACACAGCCATGTGATTGCCTCTGACCACTTCCATGTGCCAGCACAACCACAAATAAGTTTCATGTGCACAACCCTCATAAATTATGTGGTCACTTTGTTGACTTCACAACATTATCACTAGTGCAAACGACAGTGTTGGATAACTCAGTCAGTGATAAACCAACAGAATGGATCTGAAATAAAGATTGTGTTCTAACTACAAGTATACCTTGGAGTCTAAATGGTGGAAGGAAAAACATGGTAACCTCAGGCAGGAGAACAAGTCTCTAGCCTGAAACCTGACTGACGATGTTGCCAATATGAAGTATTCAGCAAATCATAGTTGCAAATTAATGAACATCATGCTTTAATATTGGGGAGACAGCCCAGAATTTAGAAAATGAAGTCCAACAGTGACGCAAGACCATATACGAATGTACCCTAGTGTAAATATCAAATGTACAGTATTTCAGCATTAAAAGAACACTTTTAAATTACTCTAAAGGAAATCATCCCATTGTGTTATAAAGAATTAAACTTATTTATTGTAAACTTACAATATGTGTTCAGTCAACACAACACATTAACTTTTTAATGTTTGTTGTGTTGACTGAACACATATTGTAAAGTTTACAATAAATAAGTTTAACTTTTAAATTAATTTTCCTATTGTGAGGCTCTCAAAGGAGCATGTTCTTTTGGTAATGCCAACTGAATAACTATAGCCTAAAGAATAAAGGTAAAGGTAAAGTTCACCCTAGAATAAGCCTCAAACGCCCAGAGGAGGAGCAGTTATAGCTCTACTTTTCCTTTAACCTCGGCGCTAGATGGTGGTGGGTGGTCAACGCCCTGGCCACTTTACCCCTGAGTATGACCTGGCACCCATTGCATAGGAGGCTGGGTGGGCCCAAGGGCCGGTCTGGACACGTGTAGAAAATTTTGCCCCCCCCCCTCCCCACTGGGATTTGATCCCCTGACCATCCAGCCCGTAGTGAATTGCAATAACAATTACTAATTTAAACTATCTAAGTGTCTCATGACTCACATATCATTAGGGCAACAACGCAAGGATGAGTTTCACCATGCATATAATATGCATGGGAAATGTGAAATTGCATACAAAGTTCTGGTCAGAAAACATAAATCCAAAAGGTGACTTGGAGGACCTACACACAGATTTGAGGACAATATTAAACTCAACCTTAAACAGGGTTGGATTGTATGGACTGATACATGTCTCTTATGTTCACTTTGTTTTGGGTAGTGCTACCACATTGTTTAGCACCCACCTACAAGACCACATGGTATCATACACCAGAAGACATCCTAAATGTTCACTGCCATGATAACCTCACATTTGATGTAATTCATCTAGCTCAGGAAAAGATCCAGTGGTAGGGTCATGTGAACACTGTAATAACCTTCAGGTACCATGAAAGATGGAAATTTTTCAAGTAGCACAGGAATTAGCTTCTTAAAAAAAATTCTTCTTGATGGTGTTACATTTTGTAGTTAGGATTGTCTCCAATAATATATTATTTCCTTCCATCTACACATATATCATTTTTGTCTTTACAGAGAGTTTACTTCACAAACTATTACAATGCATATTTGTCTTGAAATTCAAAATCATACACAAATGTTTAAAGAAATACAATTATGCTTCTATTATAAAAGAACTAACAGCAGTAAGAATGACACTTAAAGAATTAAAGCTTCAATGCTCCCACTCACATTATAAAAATACTCACTGCCAACTACCATCTTGTACATTTTTAAAAAGGTTTATTATATTCAGTTCTCAGCGTTACATCACCTGCAGGATAAGAATACATGGACAAGGGGGTGCTGACAAGTCCTTAGCCCTACCTACTTCCTGATGTTGTAGGACGGAATTGATAGTGTCAGAAAGAGGGGTCTGTTCATGTGCCAAATTGCAAGTCTTTTCTTGTTACAGAAGCTGAAAGGAAGCATGTCAAGCGACACGCGCTATTTCAACAACATGGAGACGCGAGCTGTCATCAATTTTTTTTTTTGCAAGGCAAGGCACTGAAGGAAACTCACGCCTTTCTGACAGAAACATTAGGTGAACATGCACCAACATATGCCACCGTCAAAGACTGGGTGGCCCAGTTTAAACATGGTGATTTTTCCACCTGTGATGCGCCTTGTCCTTGACGACCCAAAACAGTGACCACCCTGGAGATTATTGATCAAATTCATGAGCTAATCCTGGAAGACTGCCAGATTTTGGCTAAATCAATAGTCGAGGAACTGGGCATCTCACATGAAAGGGTTGGGTCCATCATTCATGAAGATTTGGAGATGCGGAAGCTCTCTGCGAAGTGGGTCCCGAAATGCCTGAATGCAGATCAAACGTCAATGGTGCCAGTCGCCTGAGCAACTTTTGGAATTTTTTGGGGGCGATCCAAATGATTTCCTGTCGCGATTGGTAACCATGGACGAAACCTGGTTATATGACCCGGAGACAAAGCAAAAATCAATGGAGTGGCAGCATAGCGACTCACCTCACCCCAAAAAATTCTGAGTGCAAAAATCCACTGGAAAAGTTCTCGCCTTGATTTTTTTGGATCAAGACGGCATCCTCCTCATTGATTATCTTCCAAAGGGCCAAACTATCAACATGGAGTATTACTCATCTCTGTTGATGCAATTGAATTTGAAGGAAAAACGCCACGGGAAGGTTACCAAGGGGGTCTTGTTCTTGCACGATAATGCCCTGGCTCACCAGGCACTTGCAACCCAGAAGAAAATGGCCTACCTGGGCTTGCAATGTCTTGATCACCCACCCTATTCTCTGGATCTGGCCCCATCGGACTACCACCTGTTCCCTGGATTTAAATAACAATTGAAAGGTTGCCATTTTTCGTCCGACACGGAGGTCACTGCTGCCGCGAAGACCTGGTTGGACGGACAACCTTCTGACCTTTTTTGAGTGGCTTGCAAAAGTTAGAGCAATGGGCTAAGAAGTGTATCGAGCTTCATGGGGAGTACGTTGAATAAATCCGAAGTTTGGTCTCTGTAGCTTGTTTCCTTCCTGGTCGGGCTAAGGACTTATCAACACCCCCTCATGTGTTTCATTCCTTGAAATGTGAAGTTGTCACTGTGCATGCCATGAAGGCATATGGGGAAGTGGAAGTACTGCTCCACTGATGCTTAATGTCAACATGAGATGCAGGAGAGCGTTCAGCTTCACGCTCTGGCAACTTTATCCTCTAACAAAAGACCCCTGATAGCCACTATATAGAAGGTTGGGAGGGCACTACAGCCAGTTGGATGCTTAAAAAACAAATAGAAGTGAACCACTATTCCTTCGTTGTCCAGTCCATAACCCAGTCACTATACCAGCTATGCTATACTGGCTCCTTCTTATTTGTATCACACTTTAAACAACATCCTGTAAGCTTTTTCAATTTTTGTGTTCTCTTGTTGTACCCAGTGACTCTTCTTTTGTTGATTTAAAAATTTTTTAACTGCATGTTATGTATTGTCAATGTAAGGATAACTATGAATTAAGTGTAAAGGATGTGAAAGTGGTAGGGACAATACTGAAGATACTATCCAAGCAACTGATTGGAGAAATAAGAAGACATAATGTAAATGTAATGAGGACTGGGTGAGTGCGTACAATACTTTATACATGTAAACATTACTAGCATTCACAAAATTAGCTTCACTGGTCAGATCTGCTAGCCAATTACGCTAAAAGCCAGTTTCATGGCAGAGAGAAACATCTCAAAATGACTGAAAACACTGCTCCTATTTGAGCTTCCCTCTATCCAGGCATGAATGTGTGCAACACACATTGCTCTTTATAAACATCAAGATGTCATACGGTGACATGAATGTAACAAACACTGAATCCAGTGAATTAGTATTAATTTTAAAAAGTATTACTCATTAAATATTTATTTTTTATAGGTGATGTTCAAACAATTATCATGAATGAATAAGTGATCACCAACATGCCATTAGCACTTCCAGCTGTGAAATAAGAGTGCAAATAATATCTATCACAGACTATTGTGAAGAAAATGACTAATATTACACACAGTGCACTATTTACCTATCTTACATGCCTTTTGGGAAAACACATGATGATGATGATGATCATGATCATCACCACCACCACCACCACTGTCATCATCACAATAACTGATATTATAACAGTTTTTCATCTCCTGCAGTCATGTTGTAAGGATTGCTCAAAAATTATGCACAACTGCTTGGACCACGAGCATTAGAGACAAAGAAAATGGGGGAAACATGCTAGATGAAAAAAAAAAAGTCTGTCATCTTCCATGATTTGATTCCCAGAATGTGGGCAGTTTTTCCACTCAGTTCCTCAATAATCTGGCCCAGTATATGCATGCAAACAGACTGAAACTGTTTTCTGTTAAAAAAAAGTCATGACCCACAAACGTGACTACCGTAAGTACAGGGAATTCTTACATATTAGTTCCTCAAAAATTTGGCCCCACATATGTGGAGGTAACTCAGAAAACAGGGACCACTTGTACATACAATTACAAGTAATACATGTGATACTGAAACCTACATATTTTGATCCTCAGGTCCCTAAAATATGTAACACCAAATAAATGCTTTCAATGCTTGTTACATTAAAAAATATTTATATACATTTTATAACAAATCTGTTTGCTCGAAATGTGTCACTTTATGTTTCTCTTAACCCTTATGCTACACTATTTAAATCTAATTTATGAGGAAACAATATCCTGCTTAACAGTTATGTGTAGGCAGAAAGAAATAATGTATTACTGCCTGCAAAACAGGTACTTACTACTACAATCTCCAATGAATAAAAATCTTTTCTTGGAAATATTCTCATGTTCAAATTAAGCAGACAACTTCCCTTAATCTTCCCCTGCCCAAGCTTTACTCTTTGCAACTCCCTGAGCAGCTCCCAGTCTTGATGGATCCTGTGAAGGATAGTGAATGGCACCCTGTTTGAGTGGGGGAGTGGGAAGAGTTCCTGGTGGTACCAAAGGTGCTGGATTGGGAGGAAGTTGAGGAATTGCTGGAGCAGTTCCAGGTGGGAATAATGGAGGCTGAGATATATTAAAAGGAGGAGGCCTAATTCCTGGTGGAGGTCGCATAGGTGGACGCATGTGAGGAGGAAAAAAGAAAGGTGGCGGACCTGGCGGACGAATTCCAGGTGGAGGACGTGGCATCGGTGGTGGAATCAATATGGGAGGAGGTATTGGTGGTGGCATTGTTGGAGGTGGAATGCTGGTCTGTATTGGTGGGGCAGAACTGTCATCTGTTTCAGCTAGGTTGAAGAAGTTGTTCTGTAATTCAGTTGGAGGCAGAGGCAAAGTCCCAGGGAGACCTGGCACTGGTTCTAATTCTTCTACCATTGGATCAACTCCTTCTCCATGAGATGATGAAGAACCCTGCCGCGCTTGAGAGCGACCCCATTTTATCGTCAATCGCCGTCCGCCAAGGATTAATTTATTGAATGTGCGTTCAGCTGCTTGCTCTGCTGCTGAGCGTGAAGTGAACTGGATAAATGCACACTGCTGTCGAGCAACTAGCGTGATTGACCGTATCTCACCATACTGATAGAAATGATCCCTGTAAACATAGAGCAAATGCCATTCTATTACTATTAATCAATTCCAATTAGTCATTAAATATGGAGGAAAGGTAAAGTTATCCCTGCACAAGCCTGAACAGGACCTTGGGGCTCCAGGAGGTTGAGACTCCAAGGCTTTCTAGACAACTGGCACATGAAGCTGCAAGTATGTCAGCCCTATGCGCCAGTTGTGTTTACCCTCAAAACATATGCCTGTACTAATTGCTGTTAAGAGGATGAGTCAACCCCAGGGCCATAGTACGGCTGAGAGGATTAAGTTAACAAAAAAGTAGATAAGCCACTGAGAATCAAACCCATGATCTTCTGGCTTGCAGCGCAGTGCCTCAACCAACTGTGCCACTGGGTACCTCCAGATATAAATACTGGAAATTTTTCAGTTTACAGTTAACAGCTGTTTCCTCCAGGCATTACCTCGAGCTGGAGGACCATCTATTGTTAGCTGTCCATGACTCCTTACAAAATATATCTACTGCTACCTTGCCTCCTTAATTGAGCATATGGTGTGCCACACTGTGGTAGACAGGAGCCCAGTAAAGATGGCTTTATCTTTGTTAATTTCAAACACACTTCACATACAAATAATCACCTCCCCACCCTCCCCCAAGGCAACTTATGTTCTGGTACTGACATGTTAGTCTAAATGAGAGCAGAAACATCTTAACTCAGGCAAGGAATGGACACCAAACTTCTCACAAGAAACAGAATAATGCCTCACCTGAGTTCTTTCTCAGTCAATTTATCACCAAGATTCCCAACGTAAAGTGTTGTTATACTCTTATCTTCCGGTGGTTCAAGCTTTGGCATTGCAGAAGCTCGACGCATAAGTTTCTCAGCCACAGGATCATTGATTCCATAGTACCTACAGAAAGATAAATCATACAATTTCTGGACTCAGCCACTGAAAGAAAATCACAATTGAAGAACAAATGCAACAAAGCCACTAATTCAAATAACACTTAAACACATTTCTATAGCCAAAGTTTACAATAAAACTAAATACAGTATACCACTCTTCTATGTGTATAGATGTATGTGTATATACATACACACACACACATTAATAATATTTTTGTGACAAGTAATTTACATTTAAAACCATCTCATGTTCACTGCCCATTCAGTAACACTACATCAATCACGTATGTTATGTGACAGACTGAAATACAAGGACAATTACAATGGAGTGTACAGGAATATTCTGAACTCACCTGTACGGGCTGAAAAAACCTCAGTAAAACTAGCTATGACTCATCTCACATTTACACCATACTGATATTATTCAAATGAATAAGTACTGTTGCAGTATTCCTTAAATAAGGATTTGAAATGGGATGGTTGTGGCATATTTCGATGTACTATCCTGAATTTACATGGATAAACTGAGGGGGGGGGGAAAAAAAAATTTCCTGTTTGTGATTTCTTAAATAATGAGCCACTTTTGAGAAATGAGGTACACCTGACTTGAACTTTGGCAAATTAGGGTTATGGAAGATGGGAATGAAGCACAGCAAACTATTATCAATATTCACACCATGGTTTATATAGTGAAATACACATATTGGCAGACATTCAATTAATTTATACACTTCATCCAGAGAATGCATAAAAATGTAATAATCTGAATAAGTTTGCAGTTGTGACTAACAGGCAGCCTGCCAATAAAATAATTAACATACAGCATCAAAAAGCACTTACCTATCTTTGATATTCTGATCAGCGAGCGGATCATCTGGATCTGTTGGTTTCTCATGACGATATGGACACTCTTCCCCTCGCTTACATTCCCCTTTCACCCAGAACGAGCAGATGTGTGGTCTATTTCTCTTGTAGTATGGACTTGTCCTAGCCAGTTTCATTAACAAGTCACTGGCAGCTTGTGACTTGCCAACTGCACCTGCTGGTGTAGTGGCATCAATCTTGCCAAGCTGGCAAACAGAAAACACAATGCAAACTAGATTATTTATATACTGAGAGGTTTAGACAACCACAGCAGTTTGTTGAAAATTATATATTCACTTTTATTGGATGAATACTCAATACAAAGAAATGAATACCCAGACATCTGAGAGAACCACAGTGAAATCCTTACACTACAATTATAACCTTCACAACTAAGAATACTGTTTTCTAAGACATGATGCCATGCAGTTAGAAGGTACCTTGAGGAATGCACCGTCTCTGTATTCTGGATAGAACAGGAAGTCAACAATGGGAAAAAGTGGTGCTGCTGTATGGCAGGGAAGATCAGAACCATTGGAATGGGTGAACCAATAAAAAAGTTGCAATAACAGGGGCAATATGGAGGGCACAGTCAGGGGAAAAGGAGGAGAGAGGGAGAAGGAAAAAAAAGGTGGGTTTGAGGGAAGGAACAGAAAATATGAAATATAAAATTAGTACAAACAACAGGTGGCAAAAAGAAACTAATTCCTTTATTTCTTTGCTTTCCCCCTCCCTCCTAACTCAGCTTGTGCTGAGAAGGAATAAGCATTCTCTCAGCAAGATGGTGCCATCAGCTATACAGCAAATAATTCACTAACAGCCTTACACAACAATTCCTGTAACTGAATAATTAATTGTTCTCCGCAGCTTCCGCATTCACCCAATCTCACTCTTTGTGCTTATTATCTACAGGGAAGTCTGCAAAACTGGGATTACCTGAACAACCCACATATGGAGGATGAAATGTAAAGAAAAAGCTGAATGTAAAGTACTACCAATTTTGCAATAAGAGCTCCAAAATGTTGCCAATAACATGTTCACCAGATGTCAACCATGTATTAGGTAATCTGTAACGCCTACAACATACACTGGTAATATAACAAAATAAATCACTTTACTGCAGATATTACCAGCTAATAATACATTGACAGCAAACTGTTGCAGTCTCAAAGTAATTGGGGCACTGGTGCAGGGATCATTTGTCACTTCAGAGACTGGTTTACATGGTGGCAGGCAGCACACTTATCACCACTATTCCACTTTGCACTAAGGCAGTGTTAGTGTGCTTCAATTCAAAGTAGTGCTGTTAATATTAGGTTTTAACCTCTCATATTGAAAAAAAGTACTGCAAATGCTTTCCTTTGGCTTGCAGAAACATGTCACTTCTAATAAAGACAATGTCCACTGGAAACCGAAGTTATGCTTGTGAAACTGCATACACCACATCCTGAATGCCTCCCCCCCACCTCCCAGGCTGTCCTTCAACATGCACCACAAGTAATGGGACCAATAAACATAGATACACCTGGAGTCACCACACCAACCTTAACATCGCATAATGGCACTTCATAGTTCAAACATGGGAGACCTTTTATTTCAAGAGATCACACATCCACTAAGTTAAAGTCAAGTTTACCTGCTACACAGAATTAAAAAAAAGTAAAAACTAAAATTATATATTAGTTAAGAAAAGAGAAGCTTTAAATGTCCAGTCCTGATACTTCCATACCTCCTTGTCCAAATTTTGAATGTAATACTCTTTGTTGACATCTGAACGTGGCAGATCATCCTTAATACGAAGAGCTGCATCTCTAACTTGAATAGGAAGACCATATTCCAAATCCAGCAGACATGTTTGACAAACGTTCTTCAGCCGACTACATGTCTGGCATACTTCTGTCTTCTTGAACCTCATTCGAGCACCAGGACACCATCGGAACACAGTGAAGGGTCTGGAGCAAATCTTACATTCTTTTCCATAACGTTCTTTTGTCTGAAAATTTTAACGTTACAAAATATCACAAATGAAGTGATGTGACAAAGACACTTTGCTTTATTCCTGTGTATGTGTACAAACAACTGAACTTTGAACAATACACTTGACTTCCAATGCTTAAAAGAAACACATAAATCTGATGTATTTGTAAACTTGCATGACACTGTCCACACATCTGTTTGAAATTTGACACATTCTCTTACAATTGATGTATAAGATATGAATTTATTAGACCCAGTTAAATCCCCTACAACTTCACAAAGATCTGTAACATCACTATCCCACGACTGCTGCTCTAACAAATGCTGACAGAAAATATTGCCTGCATAAACAATTTCAATTATCTGTTAGTGGGCCAAGTATTTTAACAAGATTTGTTAGGTCTAATAACCATGATAAAAGGTGAATTCAATGATGGCGTGTCCATAGTAGGTTTGAAGACATGCAGCTCCTTTTCCTGAAAATTTTTGTGATATATTTAAACCAGCATAGAGAGAGAGAGAGAGAGAGAGAGAGAGAGAGAGAGAGAATCAAGGTCAAGAAAATGTATAACAGTACCTTTTTTTTTTACACAACAATGGCCAGATAACTTGCTTAAAACTCTTCCTACACATGAAGTTTAAACTGGAATGTCATACCATACCCCTACCCTCAATTCTGCTGCAATCACATTTCACAGCCTTCTTCATTTAAAATAAATTTTACTATCTACAAAGCACAAACAGTTTCATGTGTAACATTCACTCTGAACTTGATCAACAGTTACAAATAAAATTACAAATCTTATGACATACTGTAATTATTCAATTGATGAAGTAAACCTCACTTTTAGACAGCAATGTAGTCAGAGACATGATCATTTCAAAATGAAGTGTGAAGAAATTCTGGGTATAGGGTGGTACTAAGTTACTTATGTCCCTTAAATTCATAGAGCATGTAAAAATGGACACCCATTGATGTGCACAATCTGATGTTCAGCACCACCGCTGAGGATGCAAGTCTTCTGTGGTATGACACTGTCAATGACTGAGTGTTTGTCATCACTTTGAAGGATCACTGTGTCTTCAAAACAATGAAAGCCAAACACCCAATGACACAGCATCACATCCCATAAGAATTTAATCCTCATCCGTGGACGTCACAACAAAGTAAAAGGAAGTTGTTCTCTAACCAAAAAAATGTTTATGTTTCTCCAACAAAACTCAACTTGATGACAGGGTAAATTTTGTTTGAGAAAGTTGGTTCAAATTAAATATAGGAAAGAAAATCAAACATCTGTCAAAACACAACTTATATTCTCTTTCATGGCTTTGGTTACATGTTTTAGAATAAATCAATCCAGGAACAGGCCCTTATACAAGACAAACAGCAGGTGTAATATGATGACATACAACATATGATACTTTTGTTGCACTTTTTTTTGGGATCCCACATCACAATTAACACTATATTAATAAAACTTTAAAAGTACAACACCATTACTAAGGTTAAAAATTACTACAAACATTAACAGTAACATGTAAAATGAACAATTAAAAAAAGTGTTACAATCTATGGCGGAGGCACAGAAATAATACAGAAGATTTCCATTCAAATTAATTTACTTTGTTTTTCATCTTGTTTTCTTTGGACCTAAGCATGATGCACAAACACAAATTTTGAGAGCAGTATGGCAGTAGGTGATGTTACGTAGATGTATAATGGAATAGCCCTATGACAGAGTTAACATATTGCAAAATGCTTCTATATATTATGTCATCTGATACAGCCAAACCTACAACAGTACAACAAGGGTTATGAACACATTTCTGTTGCAGCCAGATACTAACACAAACATTAGCCCCAAATTACAGCAGTGCACAATAAATTACACAAATATTTAAGCATTTATGATCCAAATAACAAGCTAGAATGTCACATTATACATACATTACATTGTTACTGTACCCTTCATACACTCTTTTCTTATTTCTTTGATGTTTCTTTTCACCCTTCCCTTCTCCTATCTTTATTTGCTGCCAGTTTCTATTGATGTCTCCTTTTCCTTTCTTCCTTGCCTTTTTTAACTTCTACCTGTTCTCCCTTACAGAATTCTTACTAATTCTGTTCAGGTCTTGACTTATTTTTTCTCCATTTTGAGATGAATATTCTTCCTCAAATTCCATGCAATATGATATATGCATGTGAGCAGGAGAGCTATTCAAGCAGATTTTTTCATTAAATTTTTATTTTTCCTTTCCATTTTCACCTCAATCTTTCATACTTTATTAATATATAACAAACCAAATTTCCACACTTTTACACAGGCATATTCTTTAGTATGAATTCCTGTTACCTACTAGACTTCATGACATATATATATGATCTCATTCTACATTCATGGCAAATTTCAGCTTCCTTGAAAAGCATGTTAACATCATGAAGACTTACCATTCGTATATATGGATTGTCACCCAAACATGTCTGGCAAAGTATAGGGAATTCCTGAAAATGAAAGCAAATTCCAAAGGGAAATATTGTGAATATGAAGTGATCATTCAATGTGACTTTTTAACTGTAAGTCATAATGATAAGTGTCAAGGGTGTGGAGGAAGTGCCAACCACGGAGTTCACATATATCTTTCCCTCCACGTACAACATTCAACTCAGAGTCAGATGCCTACTTGGCAGAGATGATGCTCTTGCTAACACAAGGAAAAAGCATTATTTTTACACTAAAGATTACTGAACTTCAGTGAACCAACAACAGTCCATTTGTTCGTACACATAAGAATTTAGCTGAATGTAAACCAATGTACGTGTCCATGTAGGATCTGTATATAGTGGGCTACATTAACACAGTAAACAAGGTGACAGATTGTGGCAACCGAAAGTTACCAGATAAAAAAACCACATTAAATGGACCATACCACCAATTTTTTATGGAATTCCAGGTGGAGCTACACAGTGTATAAATCATATCACAATGACAGAAAAAAGTATACATCCTATCTCCAAATTTACACTGTAACACCTGAACAAACCAGAACATTGCAAAACATCCAACTTCTCAGGCTTCCATATTTGGTTACCTGCTTTTTCTCACATACATAAACAACCTACCCTAACAAACAATCTATGGCACGAATGTATACTTCTTGCTGACAGTAAAAGTGCAATTATATATTGCCCTGAGAGAGACTCCTATCAAAACTGCAATAATAATGCCATTGCCATGTTGAACAAATGGTTTAAGGCAAATAAACTTACATTACATTCTGAAAGAACAAACTTTTATAAAGCTTCTTTTGTTGTAATTTAATGTCAGCTGCTCTGTTACAGCTATTTACATTTATATATATTTATAGTTCATTCAGAAACTTAAAAAGTATGTACACCAGACAAAGTATTAACCTCCATTTACCACAAAAAAATCTGGTTACATATAAAAAAAGAGTTTACTACCTTGGTATTAAGATTTTTAATAGTCTTCCCTCCAACATTAAAAATTTTTCTAATAACCCAACAAAATCTAAAACAGCCTTAAAAAAATTATATACAAATTCCTTTCACTTACTAGATGAATCATGTTAATAACTGTAGATAATTCTGTATCAGATTTCCCTCTATGGTTTAAATAATCAGTAACTGTTGTGTGTTTTCCTATTTCTGCTTCCTACTTTTATATGTAATGTCATACATTCAAGATGTTTCTGTCTTGCTTTTTTGTAAGTTTATAATAATGTGTTCATTGTAATCCTGGTAACTGTTTTGTAGGTACATTTAATTCATTTAGACTTGTTCTATATCCAGTAGAATTTCTGATAGATTTGAATGTAAACAACAACAACAACACATGCATATAGGCTGTGGTAATAATGCAATCAAAGTAGTAGCTACAAGTAAACTGCTTGGTCTGGACATTAATAACAACTTAACTGGAAAAACTTAGTTCAACATCAAAAGTCCGTTCTTAAGAGATAGAATGCACCATCATATTCCAGAGGAATGGAACCCTCACACTACTATCAAATTCTCAAGACCTGCATAGTGTGGCATGCTCTGCCATAATGTCAGTCACACCAATCATGGCAACAGACATTTTACAAGTAGGGAGAATCTGCTCGTCTCCAAAATGTCCAGACCAGATCTGGGATCCAGCAAGCATCCTACTTAGTGAATACCAGGAGCTCTTTCGCAGAGGATAAAGTGAAACTGACCACTCACTTCCCCATCTAAAGCCGAGGTTAAGTATAAGCACAAAAAAACATCCATACAACCCCCACATGTGTTCATGAAGTGTGAGAGACAACTCCCCATTTAACTTTATTTTGCATATATCCAGTTATCTTCTGTGGAAATTCAACAGCTCTGAAATAAGTGTTCACCATCCCAAGAACGTTACTTAGTGGCAAATGTAAAGAAAATTTTCTGGAAGATAATTATGCAAGAAACTTAATATACTACCCCTTGCTGCTGAATACTTATTTTCATTATTGTCTTTTGTTGCAGACAACACAAAAACTGCAAACAAATTCATAAAGACACAGTATAAGTACCAGATATAAACATAACACTGTGCCCATTACTACACTCAACAGTTATCAGACAGGGGTATACAACATGGAAAAATTTCTAATCATAAATACCTTGTATCAATAAGACATGAGCATGCCCACGACCCAAGCTAAGCTTAACAGCTATCAGAAAAGTGTACCCTATGCAGGAACCAAGTTACATAAGCTCTTCTAAGATTAAAAACAGAGACCATAATATAAAAGCATTTAAGTCAGCGTGGAAAGATTACCTCTTCGGTCACATTATCTACTCCGTGGACGATTTTTTTTTTCAGTGAAAGCCCATATGTAATGAGCATATTATCAAGTAATTTTCGGCACGAATACCTTGTCACATCTTTGGTCTTTACAATACAGCATCCTCGCAAGGGATAATAAAACAGCTATAAAAACCACGTTCTTATATCTGCTGCATTACATTACTCACACACTATAACAAGTTCTACGTCCGTATACTATAAAGGAACGGGCCCATGAAATCTAAATATATGCAGTGTTATTCGAGAATAAAACAACTACGACAATTTTATACTGCATAACCCCATATAGTATCGCTGGGTAGCAAACAAGTTTCTAAGAAACCAGAAAGGAATAAAATAAATTTTAAGCGGTTATACTGTCATACCTTATTCAGAGTATTTACGAAAAATTACAAGCGTTTGCTTACTTACCGCATCTTCCCAATTCTGTCTGTTATATGTATTAGTTGTCTTAGACGTCGCCATTGTCCTGTACGACACATTGCATTGAAATGTTGGCAATCCGTGGCATTGATGGTACACGCGCAAGAACTGCCACACGGAATTCCCAACCACAGATTACTTGCAAGGGTAATAATTATTGTGTTAACGTGTGGCGTTATGTAAAGTTGGACGCCTAATAGTGAAGTTTGAGAACTGAACTGTACTGGGCGTAATGGTAAAATTCCTTACCGATGTTTCGAGAAAACTTATCAGTCCCACCCTCAAGGGCCGGAATTCAACTTGTCGCATAGTTGATAGTGGGCATTAACATTAAATTTATCACGGTACACACATACTAGGTGATTGTGGTACACACTGAAGGTATGCGAGAAATGGGTTGGGAAGAATTTATTTAGGGCCAAGTGTGTGGGCCGGGGGGAAGGGGGGGGGGTTGTGATTCGAATAACGTAACCTGGCAGTATTAGAATGATTAAATCAGGGAGGACGAGAAAAGCGGAGAATGTGGCATGCTGGATAACAAGAGGCATTAGAATAATTTATAAACGCAAAAAACCCCTTTATGTATTAAGTAGTGAAACAGATAATTAAATAATAAGGGAATTTTACGAAACATATTGTTCCATCTTCGGGACAGTCATAAAAGAGGCTAAGGAATTACACTATTATAACTTGATTAATAAATCTGAAAATAGAGTGAAGGCAACTTGAAAAATAATTAAATAAAAACTGGTAAATCACAAGTATTGAATACAAATTTTCAATTAAATTTTGAAAGAATGAACATAAAGAATTAAAAAGAAGTAGCCTGTGCCTTTAATAACTTTTTTAACGCTTGCTGAAAATCTAATAACAGAATAGCCTAATAAATAGGAAGCTATTAAATTATTTAATACATTAAGAAGAGACAATGTAGCAGAAATTAAATCAGTACCTACAACATAAATTAAAATAATGGGTATAATAAAATCAAACCAAAAAAAACCCCAAAGGATATGAAGGAATTTCTTGCATAATTCTAAAACTGTGTGCACTTGCAAGTAAACCATTCAGGCATATATGTAATTTTTCACTGATATCTAATATTCAGCCTGAGAGGCTCAAGTACTCAATTGTTATGCTGATAAACAAGAAAGATGATAAAACTAATAATGATGAATTATAGACCAATCTAATGACTTACATTTTAAAAAATATTAAGATTTTTGTTTAGTAGACTAAACCAACATTTATGAATAAATGTTTTGACACCTGAACAATTTGGCTTAAGAGAGGACAATACTTTCGAAATTGCAGTTTTTACATTAAGAAACAATATTTAACTTCTGATAACAAAAATAGATAGCAGGTATTTTTTGTGATTTGGCTAAAGCATTTGTGTATACCAAAACCTTCTTTTAGAGAAATTATTTAATTATGGTATACATGGAACAGCTAGTCATCGCTTTACAGCTTACTGAACAGAATGGAAACAAAAGGTTGAAATATTGCACGGGAGTTAGGACAATTTTCTTCCAATTGGGGAATAATTAAATGTGGTGTTCGAAAAGGATCAATTTTGGGTATGTTGTTGGTCCTATATATTACTGATCTTCCACTTCGGATAAATACAGATTCCAAGTCACTGGTATAATGCAAATGACACAAGCGTATTACTCAATGGTAACAGGCTAAATGATCTGCAAATAAAATCTGTAACTGTACTGAATTCTATGAGTAAATGGTTTACAGTGAATGGGTTGTCATTGAATTTAGATGAAACAAAAGTAATGAAACTTGACTTAAATTATTTACATAATGAGTCTTTCCATTGTTTCTATAAAGACAAACTCATTAAGGAAGTAATAAATACAAAATTTCTTGGCTTGGAGATAAACATATGAATTGTAAGAATCATAATGTGCACACAATGCCAGCATTAAGCAGGGCATGCTATGCAATTAAATGTATGTAACACTGAAACAATCAAAAAGGATTTATTATGCATTCTTTTGATATTGAAGTATGGCATAGTATTTTAAGGTAATTCTACAGACGTTAAAAGGATCACTCAGTTGCAAAAGAAAACTATGAGAACTATGTTGGGGGTTAATTCTTGAAGTTCATTGAGACCAATTATCAAAGCTTTAAAAGTACTGATGATATCTGCTCTATGTACATTGTCCTTAATGACCATTTTGGCACATGATTTTGAATATTTTTCTTTTAATAATTTGATGAATAGCACATGTACAAGGAGACTGTTAGAGCTCCATAAACCTGTGAAAATCTTGCATTGTATCAGACAGGTGTGTACTATGAAAGTATAAAGATTTCTAACATTTTACCTAAATGTATTGCAGACTTAGTAGAAGATAAGAAACAATCTGTACAATCATTAAGAAGCATTTTGTTTGAACAATCTTTTAATTCTATTGATGAATTTTTAGATTATTGTGTCACTCAATGTAGTGGTTGTGTTATGAAGAATTCATCATTGTGCACGTAGTGTTGTAGCAGCTTGATGAGTGTATTATACTCTGTGTTTCAGTGTTTAATGAGTGTGTTCTGTGTGTCACTATGACATGATTGATTGTCAGTCATGAATTATGATATATTACAGGTTTCACATCCATAGCTATAGGGTGAACTGATCAATCGAACTTAATATAATGGGTAAAGTATACACTACTTAGCTGTGGTGGGGATACTGAACGAAGGAGACCACTCGTAAGACCTATATGTACAGAGGATAATATGGACATACATGTTGAAGGAATAGGATCGCAGAATGTGGAGTGGATTCATGTGACTTAAGAGAATTGTAATGGGCTTTTTTGAATCACAGTAATGAACCGTTAGGTTCCATAAACTGCAGGGAATTTCTTTGGTACATACACAATTATTAGCTTCTCATGGTCTATGTTCCACTGAGTCAATTGTCAAAACAGCATGCTTCACAATGCCAAAGGCAAAATATTTCTTTCAATGAACAGGTGTGAACTATCTTCAAATTTGACATAAATATATAGCAACACTACTTCCTGCATCTCAAGTGACTGGAATATTTAAAAGGGATTCAGGGTAGAAGAATGGAGGTAAATGACAAGAATACTTTAGCAGTGAATTCTGTGTTCTGGTACAGCATACCCTTAAAATAATTACAGAAGGTATCTTAATTAACTTAAATGGTCAAGTGTTACACTACTCTAGTGGTTTATACATGCAGTCCAGCTGAAGAAACACTGTATTTTTTCCAGTAGTAATACTGTTGTTCCCAGGTTCAAATCCAGCAGCCAATCCATTAATACTGGGGATGTACTGATTCTTCAAATACTTTGGTAAAGTAACATGAGAGTAGAAAGCTGTGTACAGTTATTAAAATGTACAATCAGTTTTGTCGCTGCACTTGCAACTAAAGTTTCAGAATGTATGCTGTCATAAAATGTACTAACATTATTTGGCCATGGAAAGGTACATATATTGAATGAAGTTCCTATTCATTTGTGCTACATCTAAGGTTATTAACAATGTGCTGACATTTCCTCTGAAGGACTCAGGACTTCCATGTTTTCCCTCAGTCCTTCAGAAGAAATGTCAGCACAGTACCTTGCATCAGACAATGATCATTTCTTTTCTGCATATTTTCCAATTCATTATGCATTAATCATCATTCCATTCAATATTACATAACCTAAGGAATTCAAAATATCATCAAATACAGTTAACCCTCACTATCGACTGTCTTACTTTACAGTTTTTCACTATAGTGACTCATACATATAAATACCAAAAATCCATTATCCACTTAAAATTCCCACTACTGAGACTCTGCATCTGACAAAATTCCATATCCAGGGCTAGTGGAACTCCCTTCAGTTGCCTCTTCACCTGCTCACTTTCACCCACCTTCACCCACCAATGAAGAGCAATGACTCAGTCTCCACTCTCCAATCTCACCTCACTAGTCTTCTTCATTTCAATCAGCAAGTACAATAACTAATTTTTTTGCCCCATTCGGTGCTTACTAATTACATAATTGGTCTTTTGTACGTTTAATATTATGCATAAATCATTGTTGGACTTTTTTAAACAAAATTACATTGTTGGACTGTTTTAGAGGTGTTTATGAGTTTTTTAGAAGTATGCAGGGAACCTGACTGGGAGTTTTGGGATGGGCTAGGAATGCATTTTTATTTTTTACATTTAAAATAATGGAAAATATGGTCCTGCTATCTGATTTCTTGCTATCAGACCTGTTTTCAGGAACAAATTTGAGTCAATCATGAGGGTTAACTGTAAACCAAACATACACTGGGTTGGAAACCATAGAACAGCAAGCATCCATTAACATTAGTGTCATTCTCATTGCCATGTCTTGAAATAAGTGTTGACATGTGCTAAAATGTTAATATCATCAGTGACTATCCTGACTAGAGTGCTTCCATATCTGAATAAAAACTTCAAAAGAAGGTGACAATTTGGGAACAAGTAAATTCCAACGTTGACTGTATCTTCATCTGGAATGAAATAAAAGTTAAAAGTTATGGAATTACAATAAAAATAGGAAACTCAGAATATCTACAAAAGATGTTGAACAAGTAAGGTTCAGAATTCATAAAACTTAAATGACAGCTCGTTACAAAATTATATGCAATTCATTTATACCACTGAAGGATCATTATTTTTCAACAAAATCCTTGAGCACACTGATACATTTTTCCATTCTAACACACATTAAAAATTCTGTCACACTAGAAAGTGAGCTCTTGCCTTTGCAACCATTCATAAACAACCATTTCCACTTCCTCATTATTGTGGAACTGTTAACTTCTTAAGTGTTGCTTCAGAAGTCAAAGATCATTCCACTTGTGCCGCATTAACATCTGCCCATGATGTGAATGAGCTACACTGAAACATGGTTTTCCCTAAGGATCAATTCTAGGGCCTGTATTTTTAACAATATGCATAAATGAACCTTCCCCTGAGAATAAATGCTATCATAACCGATATTATTTGTTGATAATATAAAGATCAAAATTTCAAGCAGAAATATCAATGATTTCTGCTCAATGTCGAATACAGTTGTCTCTCATATGATTAAATGGTTTGTTATAATAATTTAGTTCTAAATTTAGATAAAACAAATATAATGAAATTCATAACACAGAATTCATCACATTCTACATTACATATTGGTTACAGAGAGAAGTATATAGAAGATACAGTATGTACAAAATTTCTTGGTTTACAAATAGATAACCACATAAATTGGAAAAACCACATTGAGGAAATTTTTTTTTTGTCTCTTTCACGATACCACCTAGTCTTTGGAGACTAACTAGGTATTTTATTCTTTCCTAAACTGCTACGTTGTCTATTTGCTGCAGGCGTCGCCCAACGGTTCAGCCTGCTTTATT